>Ga0197142_1000538_pt1 | contig 34920 bp, 30 predicted proteins | sample GBS60_MetaG_FD_148614 | JGI IMG/M metagenome (GOLD analysis project Ga0197142, IMG submission 148614) | Sediment microbial communities from Great Boiling Springs, Gerlach, Nevada, United States - GBS 60_MetaG | ecosystem: Environmental > Aquatic > Thermal springs > Hot (42-90C) > Sediment...
GAACGCCGTCAAGTTTACCCCGCCCGAAGGTCAGATCGGCATCGATCTCGAAGGCGACCCGGACAACGAGGTGGTGCGGATCAGCGTATGGGACACCGGCATTGGCATCGCGGCTGAGGATATGCCGCGCCTGTTTCAGCCATTTTCACAGATCGACAATGTGTATCAACGTGATCAGGCGGGGAGCGGCCTGGGGCTGGTCATCGTTGCGCGCCTGGCGGAACTTCATGGCGGCGGCGTCTCCCTCGTCAGCGAACCGGGGAAAGGAAGCCGCTTTACCATCACACTGCCGTGGACTCGTCACCATCAGATGTGGCGCCCGGAGTCGCTCGACGCTGATGAACATGCAACCTCTCGTTCTGAGGCGCTGGACGAGGAATCACTCCCACAGTCACACGACAACCGCCACATCCTGTTGATCGATGACGATGGAAAAGGGAGCGCAGTGATCGGTGATTATCTCCAGCGTTGCGGCTATCGCGTCACGCACGTCGTTTCAGGTGAAGAAGGGCTGGCGCTGGCGCGTCACGAACCGCCGGACATTGTAATCGTCGATCTGCGATTGCGCGGTCTGGATGGATTGGATGTCATCCGGCGACTGCGCGCCGACGTCGCAGCCAGCACGCTGCCGATCATTGCGCTTACCGCGCTGGCGATGCCGGGCGACCGCGAACGCAGTCTGGAAGCGGGCGCCGATGTGTATCTGAGCAAACCGGTGCGTCTGCGACGCCTGGCTGAGGAGATCGCTGCGCTGCTGGGACAAAACCCGACACAGCAGCGGTAGGAGGCGATGCCATTTCGACCGAGGCAAACCGCACGGGTAGGCGCAGGCAGCGCCGCCGCCCACCCGTGCTGGGGTCATCGCCTGCGGCAGCAGGAAGCGAAGCGCGGTTTCAACCCGTTCGACCTCGTTCCACCCGTTACCCCTCACCCATACTTATACGCCACGCCATACCCGCCACGCGGCAGGCGCCAGTCCACATTGCGGAACGGGCAGGCGACCCGGCAACTGCCGCACTCGACACACGCCTGATAACTGACCATTACCCGCCCCTGGCGATCCGTCTCGAAGACATGCGCCGGACAGAACGCCAGGCATGGCTTCGGATCGCACGTGGCGCAGATCGCCTGATCCTTGACACGAATGTGGGCGACTTCTTCGTCCACATAGTATTTCAGGCAGACGATCAGATCGTCAAGATTGACGTGCGGCAGGCTGACTTCGGCGACCGGCGCCGTCTTGTGGTTATTGTTGTTCATCGCTAACCTCGCATTGCACGCATCAACTTCAGCATATCCCACGCGACGCCGGTGAACGAGCGGCGTTCACGAACCATCTTGAGAATGTCGTGTTCCATTTCCCGCTTGGGAATGCCATGAGCCGTAAAATAGCGCAGCGCCGCCTCATTGAGCAGATTGACGTAGGTGCCCATGAACTGCGGCGAACTCTCGAGAAAATCGGTCATGCGCCGGTACTGCTTCATGTCTTTCAACACGAAACTGTCTTCCAGCGTGCGCCGGTACCGGTTCAGGAAAGCCGCCGAGAAATCGCCCTGCTGATGCGCTGCCAGTGCGGTTTCCCCGGCTGCTTTGCCAGCCGTGATCGCCAGGTTCGTCCCTTCGCGGTGCAGCGCATCGACCATCCCGGCGGCGTCCCCTGCCACCATCACGCCGTCACCCGCCAGTTTTGGCATACGGTCGTACCCCATCTCCGGGATCAGGTGCGCTCCATATTCGCGCACCTCTCCCCCTTCCAGGTAGGGACGAACGACCGGGTGATTCTTGAAGCGCTCCAGAACCTGGTAGGGGCGCAAGCGGTGCGTGATGAATTCATCGAGCAGCATGCCAACCCCGATCGAAATGCCGGATTGATCGGTGTAGATAAAACCGGTGCCCGGCAACCCCAGGGTGACATCGCCAAACACATCGATCGCCACCCCCTCGCGGGGTCCGCTCAACCCGAAGCGCGCCTGAAGTTCTTTTGCCGGCAGATTGACGTATTCCTTGACTGCCAGCGCAACATGCGTCGGCGGCAGATCCGACGCGATCAGTCCCGCCTGTCGGGTCAGCAGATTGTTGACCCCTTCGGCGATGATCACGACCGGTGCGTAGACGCTTCCTTCAGGGCGGTCGGTATCGACGCCGATAACCCGCCCCCGCTCGTCTTTCAACAACCGGGTGACGGTTGTGCGCGTGATGAGCAGCGCACCCGCCTGCACCGCCTGTTCGGCAAACCAGGGATCAAAACGCGCGCGCAGAACAGTATAGGCATCAGCCGGTTCCTTCCGGTAACGTTCGCTCTTGTGCATCACCCGGATCACACTATCCGGCGAGAGCATCCAGTATCCCTGCTCGGTGACCGGGCGCTCGAACGGCGGCTTGCGTTCCCAGTAATCCGGCAGAACATCCGCCAGCGCGTGAGTGTAGAAGACGCCGCCGAAAAGGTTCTTGGCGCCGGCAAATCGCCCGCGTTCGATGATGATCACCTTCAACCCGCCGCGCGCCATTGTCAGCGCCGCCGCAACACCTGCCGGTCCGGCGCCGACGACAATTGCATCAAAGGTGAGCCTGCCCATCTTGCGCCTGTCCTTTCACCTGACGTATCAACGCGGGGATCACCTCGTACAGATCACCGACGATCCCCAGGGTGGCGATCTGGAAGATTGGCGCGTTTGGATCGGTGTTGATCGCCAGAATGACATCGGCGCCGCTCATGCCGACTCGATGCTGGACGGCGCCGGAGATACCCGCCGCGATGTACAGTTTGGGTCGCACCGTCTTGCCCGTCTGCCCGACCTGCCGACCGGCATCCATCCATCCGGCATCGACCACCGGGCGACTGGCGGCAACCATACCGCCAAGCGCGTTCGCCAGTTCTTCCAGCAACGCGAATCCTTCCGGTCCACCGACGCCGCGCCCGCCAGCGACGAGAACATCGGCATACTCGATATTGGGTTGTTCTTCGGCGCGGATCAGGCGCAGCCGCTTGACCGGCACGTCCTCTTCGCGCATATCGAAGGGAACGGTGATCACCTCACCGGTTGCATCCGGCATCGGGTCTGGCATCGGCAACACCCGCGGACGAACCGTTGCCATCTGCGGTCGGTGGCGGCGACAGAGGATTGTCGCCATCAGGTTGCCGCCGAATGTTGGACGGGTGGCCGCCAGAATATGTTGAGCCGGATCAATCGCCAGTTCGGTGCAATCGGCGGTCAGACCGGTGCCGACACGTGTAGCGATCGAACCGGCAAGATCGCGTCCAAGCGTTGTCGCACCAATAAGGAAGATCTCCGGGCGATACTGCATTACCAGTTGACTCACCGCCACGGCATACGGCAGATTGCGGTAGATCTCCAGCACCGGACTGTCGATCACATAGACGCGCGACGCGCCATAGTGAAACGCCTGCGGCGCCAGATCCGCGATCTGATGCCCCGGCAGCACTGCTTCGACCACGCTGCCCGGCAGATCCGCCGATAACCGCTTTGCAGCGCCGAGCAACTCCCACGAAACCGGATGCACCTGACGCTCTTGTTGCTCGACGAACACCCAGATGCGCGGAACGACTGGCTGTTCTGCATTCATGACACGACCCCCGTTTCAGGTTGCAGGTTCCGCACATGCGCCTGTTCAATCACCGCCAGTGCACGCGCCACCACTGCATTCAGACCAAGATCGGCGACTGAGATCACCTCACCGCCAGAGCGCTGCTCCGGGGTAAACGCCTTGCCGACCACCGTCGGTGAACCTTTCAAACCGATCTGCTGCGGATCGAAGACGACCGGCGCTGTCGCACTCCACACCTCGGGCTGATAGCGAGCGGCAGCGATCAGACGCGGGAGCGGCGCGTGTCGCACCGGCGCAATCTCTTTCTCGACGGTGAGCAGAACAGGGAGGCTGGTTTGCAACACTTCGACCCCCTGCTCGATCCGACGATGCACGATTGCGGTACGAGATTCCAGATCGAACTCCTCGATGGCAATCGCATAGGTGATCAACGGAATGTTCAACCGGGTTGCCACGCCAGGACCGACCTGCGCCGTATCGCCATCGATTGCCTGCTTGCCAAACAGGATGATGTCCACCGGCAGTTCAGCATTGATCGTTTCGATGGCGCGCGCCAGAACATACGACGTCGCCAGGGTATCGGCGCCGCCAAACTTCCGATCACTGATCAGGATCGCGCGATCCGCACCCTGCTCGATGCACTCGATCAGCGCCTCGGCAGCCTTCGGCGGACCCATCGTGATCACCGTCACCTGACCGCCGCCAACCCGCTCTTTGAGCTGCACCGCCGCCTCGACCGCGTGAAGATCGTAGGGATTGACAATCGCAGGGACACCCTCGCGGATCAGGGTGCCTGTTTCAGGATCGATCCGCACATTTGAGGTGTCGGGTACCTGTTTGATTGCAACGACTGCATGCATAGCACTGCCACACTCTTTCTCAACGACGCCTGCGCGCCTCACGCCAGAACCACAGGAAGGGCGGAGATGATCGATGTTTCGTACCCATATTAACAATGTTCCGCCGGAAAACAAAGGAGAATTGACAACTCTCCGTTTTAGGGTCACATCCATCTACCAGATTTGATCTCGCACGGCAAAGGGGAATGTCGTGGGTGCAGGTTTTACCGGAAAACACTCCAGGGGACATCCATAGGATGTCCCCTGGGTATAGACACTGCCGGGATACGCGCCCGTCGAACCATCGAAACGCAATACGGATCTTGCAGCCCACAAGGGGTGCTTAGACGGACGCTCTACCCGACAGGGAGGACGTGCATCCGGCTCAGTGGACGCCTTCAGGAACCGGTGCAACGCCAATCCAGCGGATACCGGTCATATCGAGTTCGGAGTCGCGTGTGGTCTCTTCCGACGCCACCCGCTCGATCTCGATTGTGCAATCGGCAAGCGCAACCGCCAGCGCGCCGATGGCGGACTGGACCGCTGCCGAAAGCATGCCGCCAACCGCCGGAAAGGCTGCGACGGGCTGAAGCCCCTGCTTGACTACGACTCGTTGCACATTGCTCCCGGTGATGCGTCGTCGGAGTTGCTCGACCATAGCGCCTCCATCGACAGTGATGGTTTCGGTTGACGACTGCGCTGTCATGGAATTCCTCCTGCCTCTTGTTGTCGTTATGTGCTGCCGCTCCACCGCGCGTATGACGCGGTGTGACATGCAGTATACTATGGTCGGTTACGGCAGAGTTTGTGCATTCTATGTGCAGTCGCAGGTGACCGTATGCATGGCGGAGATCTGGTGGCTCAGGCGCTCCAGGCGCATGGCGTGCGCTTCGTCTTTACGTTGACCGGCGGGCATATCGCTCCTGTTCTGGTTGGCTGTCACCAACGTGGCATTCGGGTGATCGACACCCGCCACGAGGCGACCGCCGTCTTTGCTGCCGATGCTGTTGCGCGCCTGACCGGCATTCCCGGTGTCGCCGTGGTTACTGCCGGCCCAGGGGTGACGAATACCATCACCGCAATCAAAAATGCGCAGATGGCGCAATCGCCGCTGGTGCTGATCGGTGGCGCCACGGCAACAGCGCTGCGTGGGCGCGGCGCACTCCAGGATATCGACCAGATGACGCTGATGAAGTCGCTCACGAAATGGCGTCGGTCGGTGCGCCGTGTGCGTGATCTCATCCCGACGCTGGAAGAGGCGTTCTTCCGCGCTCGTGACGGCGTTCCCGGACCGGTGTTCGTCGAACTGCCCATCGATCTGCTGTACGATGAGCAGGTGGTGCGCCAGTGGTATGGTCTCAAGCGCATCGGTCGATCCCCGGCGCAATGGGCTGCCTGGGTCTCCCGCAGCGTATGGGTTCACCACCTGTTCGCCGGCGCTCAGCAACAAGCGGTGGTAAAGCCGCGCCCTGTGCCACAACGCGAACCAGACCAGCGCGACATACACGCAGCCAGTCTCGCCCTGGCGACGGCAGAGCGTCCGTTGCTTCTGGCAGGAAGCCAGGCTGTCCTTGATCCCGCGTCTGTCGATGCACTGGCGCGCGCTATCACCGCAACCGGCATACCGGTCTATCTTTCAGGCATGGCGCGTGGGTTGCTGGGAGCAAACCATCCGTTGCAGATGCGTCATCGGCGGCGCGAAGCGCTCCGCGAGGCGGATCTGGTCATTCTCGCCGGCGTCCCATGCGACTTTCGCCTTGACTATGGCAATCATATTCCACGCCACACCAGGATCATCGCCGCTAATCGGAGTCGCACCGATCTGATGCTGAACCGCCGTCCGCAGATTGCCGTCCTGGGCGATCCGGCGCATTTCATCCACCGCCTGTCGAACGCGACATCCAACCACAACCTGGAGAGATGGCAGGAAACATTGCGTCAGCGTGACGCCGGGCGCGAGGCAGAGATTATCCGCCTGTCCAATCAACAAACAGCGTATGTCAATCCGCTCTACCTCTGTCGAATGATCAACGACGCACTGACCGACAACAGTATCATTGTCGCCGACGGCGGCGATTTTGTGGCGACGGCGTCGTACATCGTTCGACCGCGCCGTCCGTTGAGCTGGCTCGATCCGGGACCATTCGGCACGCTGGGAGTCGGCGCAGGATTTGCGCTCGGCGCGAAACTCTGCCGCCCTGATGCGGATGTCTGGCTGCTCTACGGTGATGGCTCCGTTGGCTACAGTATCGCTGAGTTCGACACGTTTACCCGTCACAACATCCCGGTGATCGCTGTCGTTGGGAATGATGCCGGGTGGACGCAGATCGCCCGTGAGCAGGTGGAACTGTTGCACGATGATGTTGCAACCAGGCTGGCGCATAGCGACTATGATCAGGTGGCTGCCGGGTTTGGCGCTGTCGGGCGCCGCATCGACGATCCGGAACTGGTGGAGGAGACTCTGCAACAGGCACAGCAATCCGCCGCTCGCGGCAAACCGGTCCTCGTCAATGTATTGATCGGTACAACCGATTTTCGTAAGGGATCCTTGTCTATGTGAAGGTTGAAGGTTGAAGGTTGAAGGTTGGGGGTTGAAGGTTGAAACGTTGAACGTTGCATGATTCTGGGGCAAGAATCATGCAACCCCTTGCATTTTACGCTGCCGACGTGCTATACTGCTTTTGAAACCGTTTTCTGTCTGGCGAGTGTCAATATTCATGGCGCGCCCGCTTCTTCCGACACGCCCACCCGCTGAGAGCGCCGATCCAGACGATCTGCTCCACCTGGCGCGCACGTCCTTCACCGATGCGCTGACGCGACTGCGCGAGTCCGAGTCGGTGGCGACATTGCGCGACGCGCTCCCCATGCTCTGGCAGCAGATCACCGATCCGTCGAGCAGCCTGCGCACACCGGTCGGCGAAGCGGATGTCACGACCTTCAGCAAACGACGATTGCGCGACGCTCTGGATCAGATCGGATCGGCATTCACCCTCGAACGCGCCCGTTACTATCTCGATCGATTGGCGCGCGCCGCCCAGGAGACGCGCACCGGGCGGATCAACGACATCGACCTCAACCGCTGGAAAGAGTACGACGATATTCTGACCGACAGTTTATGGCTGTTCGACCGACGCGACGCAAGCGGCGCGCACCACGCTGGCTTCTGGGGCAACTTTGTGCCGCAGATTCCCTATCAGTTGATGCGACGCTACACCCGTCGCGGTGACCTGGTGATCGACCCGTTTGCCGGTTCCGGCACCACGCTGATCGAAGGGCGTCGCCTTGGACGCCACACCATCGGCGTTGAACTCAACCCGGCAGTGGTTGAGCAGACGCGCGCCACGCTGATGCACGAACCCGACCGGCACGGCGTTGTGTGCGCCCTCGAAGTCGGCGACAGCACAACCCTCGACTGGACGGCGCTCCTGGAGCAGTACGGGCGTCGTTCTGCGCAACTTGTCATCCTGCATCCGCCCTACCACGATATTATCCGCTTCAGTGATGATCCGCGCGACCTGGCGAATGCGCCATCGGTCGAGACGTTTCTGGCGATGCTCGGCGACGTTGTTGCGCGGGTTGCGCCTGTTCTCGATAGGGGGCGCTATCTGGCGCTGGTGCTTGGCGACAAATACGCCGATGGCGAGTGGATCCCGCTCGGTTTCCTCGGAATGCAGGAAACGCTGCGCCATGGGTTCACCCTCAAAAGCATTGTCGTCAAAAACTTCGAGCAGACCGCTGGCAAGCGCAGTCAGAAAGAACTCTGGCGCTATCGCGCGCTGGTCGGAGGCTTCTATGTCTTCAAACATGAGTACATCTTCCTCTTCCGCAAAGCCTGATCGTATCATCAACGGGATTGCGCCCATCCGTATCTGCGACCTCGGTGGGTGGACCGACACCTGGTTTGCCGGGCATGGGACTATTTTCAACATTGGCGTCTATCCGTATGTCGAAGTACAGGTCGCAGTATTTCCACACCACATGCGTGAGCATCAGATCACGCTGCATGCCGAGAATTACGGCGAGCGCTACGTCGTTCTGCCAGGCAGCATCGATCACGTGCGTCACCCGCTGCTCGAAGCCGCGATCAACGAAGTTCCGTTACCCGACAATGTGGCGCTGGAGATCACGATCTTCTCTGATGTGCCTGCCGGCGCGTCGACCGGCACATCAGCCGCCGTCACGGTTGCGCTGATCGGTGCGCTCGATGCACTGACCCCCGGCAGGATGACCCCGCACGAAATCGCCTACGCCGCGCACCGGGTCGAGACGCAACGATTGGGATTGCAGAGCGGCATCCAGGATCAACTCTGCTCGGCATACGGCGGGATCAATTTCATCGAGATGTTTCACTATCCCTATGCGACTGTTTCGCAGATGCGCATTCCTGATACCATCTGGTGGGAACTGGAACGTCGTCTGGCGCTGATCTTCCTCGGTCGCACCCATAGTTCGTCGGCGGTGCATGAGCAGGTGATTGCAGCGCTGGAACGCGAGGGTGACGCTTCTCCCCGGCTCGAAGCGCTGCGCCGCTGCGCCATCTGCGCTCGCGATGCGCTCTACGCCGGCGACTTCGTTGCGCTTGGTCGGGCGATGATCGACAACACCGACGCCCAGCGCGCCCTCCATCCTGCGCTCGTCAATGCCGATGCCGATGCAGTGATCGCGCTTGCCCGCGAGCACGGCGTCCTGGGATGGAAAGTCAACGGCGCTGGCGGCGAAGGCGGCTCGCTGACCCTCCTCTGCGGACCTGACGCCAGCGCCAATCGCGCGCTGCTCCGCGACATTCGCCGCCTCAGTCCGCTCTTCCAGCCTATCCCGATCTACCTCAGCCGGATGGGTCTGCGGGTGTGGACGACGGATGGGGAGAGATGAGACTCATTGCACATTGCGCAGATCTGGTGAAACACAACGCTGGTGCGGTGTATAATAGCGGACGTTCCGACTGCCACATGCAAACCGAAAGGATGGCGTTATGGAACGGATGCTGAGCAGCAACGCATCCCTCGCGGCAGAACAGTCATCAGTACGCATCCGCCTGATGGCGGGTCTCGCGCTGGCCGGATCGGTCTGGCTCGTTGGGCTTGTTGGTCACTTTACCCCGCTGGCAGAATGGCCCGCACTCTTCCTCTACGTGATCGGCTCGCTCGCCGTTGCTCTGGCGCTGGGGATACGCGATAGACTGTGGGATGCCATGTGGATCACCGGGCGCGGGCTGAAGCGCGCGCTGGCATGGGGCGGCGGCATCGGTCTGGCGCTGCTGGTGATCGACAATATCAACACCTATATGTACTACCGTTCAGGTGGTGCGCCGATGGCGCAGATGGAAGAGATCCTGATCGGCATGCGCCTGGTCTTTTTCTTCCCGCTGCTTGTGCTGGCGGAAGAGTTCCTGTGGCGCGGCGTGCTCCTTTCGGGTTTGCACGACGCCGGGATCAATCGCCACCTGGCGGTGCTGCTCACCACCGCAGCCTACGCACTGAACCACTTCGCCGTTGCCCCGGTGGATATGATCGAGCGGGCGATGATGGCTGCTATGGGACTGCCGATCGGCATCGCTGGCGGTTACCTGGCGCTGAAAACCCGCAATGTATGGGCTGCGGTCGCGCTCCACGGTTTGACCATGATCTCGATGATCGTCGATATTTTCGTGATACCGCGCCTCGTATAAAACCCATAAACGCTACGGTGCAATTGTTTGTGGTAACCAGCCTTCCCCTTACGGGCATACGACTCACACCAGCACAAACGCGACCAACAGCGTCAGAATGGTGATCGGCACACCTGCGCGCAGATACGCTCCGAACGTCAACTGCACCCCCCAGCGCGCCGCAAGTTCGGCGACGATCAGATTGGCAACCGAACCGGGCAGCGTCAGATTGCCCGCCAGCGTCGAAGCCGCTGCCAGCATCAACCACCCGCGTTCGGGTTGCGCCAGCGCCGGAATGAGACTCTGCAAAACCAGCACGGCTGGAACGTTGCTGATCAGGTTGGACAGCACCGCCGTAACAATGCCGAAGACCACAAGCCTCTCGCTGATGAGCGGCGCGGCTACCGCAAAGAGTTCATCAGTCACCCCCTGCACCTGAAGGCTGCCGGTCACTACGAAGAGACCCGCAAAAAAGACCAGCAGGGGCCAGTCGATCGTTTTCCAGATCCGATCCGGGCGCAGGCGTCGTGTGGCGAGCAGCGCCGCCGCTGCCAGAAATGCAGCCAGCGCCACCGGCACACCCAGGATCATCAGCGCCAGCATGATCGGCACAACCACTGCAACCTTCCGCAACAACGGACGATAGACCCGCATACGTCCAACCTCTGGCGTTTCAAAGCGTCCGCGCCGGAACTCCTGCGGATACACAAGCACGATCACCAGCCAGCAGATCGCCAGCCCGATCAGGGCAGTTGGTGCGAGTGCAGCGACAAACGTCGTGTACGACAGACCTGATGCGCTGCCGATGATCATGTTCTGCGGGTTGCCGGTGATCGTCGCCGTCGAACCGACATTCGCGCCTGTCGCCAGACCGATCAGGTAGGGGATCGGGTTGCGTCGCAGAGCGCGGGTGGTATCGAGCACCAGTGGCGTGAGCATCAGCACGATGGTATCGTTCAGAAACAGCGCCGAAAGCGTTCCCGACGCTACAATAATGAGCGCGAGCAAACCGTGCGGCGAGTGCGCCACCCGCACAACCCGCTGTGCCACGATGCCAAAAAAGCCAGCAGTGTAGAGTTGCCCGTTCAGCGTCATCATGCTGAAGAGCAGCAGCAGCGTATCGAGGTCGAGCGCCTGATACGCCTGTTCCAGCGACAATGCCCCGCAGAGGCGAGCAACGCCGCCGCACCGACAACCGCAATCGTTGCGCGATCGGCGCGGAGCCAGGGCCAGCGCCCGATGGCGATACCAGCAATCGTGGCACTGACAATCGCCACCGTCAACCACGCCATCCAGGTCATTCAGAATCTCCTTCACTGCTACGCGGACCCGGAAATGCACAAAGAAAAGAGCGATGCCATAAGCATCACTCCTTCGACAAAATCAGGGTCAACCGGCGACTATCAGCATCAACCGCCTACCGTCGTCGCGGGCGCTGGCGGTCATCGCCGCGCGGACCCCGGTCGCCGCCCCGGTCGCTGCCGCCGCTCCGTCCGCCACCATCGCGCAGACCGCGCCCCGCGCCAGCCGCGCGCCGATCCTCCGCCGTTTCGCCGGTCAGCAGCGCCCGCCGTGAGAGACTGACCTTGCCGGTGCCGGGTTCGATGCCGATCACCATGACGTTGATCTCATCCCCCATCTTGATAACATCCTCGACATTCTCAACCCGCCCGACATCGAGTTCGGAGACGTGCACCATGCCATCCTTCCCCGGCGCAAGGTTCACAAATGCACCAAACGGCATGATGCGCACCACTTTGCCAAGGAAAATATCACCGACCTTGATCTCGCGGGTCAGCGCCTCGACCATCGCAACCGCCTGCTGCGCGGCTGCGGCATCGGGCGTCGAAATATAGACCCGTCCATCCTCCTCGATATCGATCTGCGCGCCGGTTGCTTCGGTAATACCTCGAACCGTCTTTCCGCCTGGCCCGATGAGCGCACCGATCTTCTCCGGGTTGATCTGCAACGTAATGATACGTGGCGCGTATGGCGACAGTTCTTTGCGCGGCTCGCTGATCACCGCATTCATCTTGTCGAGGATGTACAGGCGACCCTCGCGCGCCTGAGCGAACGCCTCGCGCATAATCTCGTAGGTAATGCCGGTGGTTTTGATGTCCAGCTGCAAACCGGTGACACCCTTTGCCGTTCCGGCGACCTTGAAATCCATATCGCCCAGATGATCCTCGATCCCCTGAATATCGGTGAGCACGCGCCAGCGCCCATCCTTGCCGGTAATCAAACCCATCGCCACACCGGCCACCGGCGCCTTGATCGGCACGCCTGCATCCATCAGCGCCAGCGACGATCCGCAGACCGACGCCATCGACGAGGAGCCGTTCGACGAGAGAGTTTCCGAAACCAGACGCATCGTGTAGGGGAACTCCTCCTTCGACGGCAGCACCGCAAGCAACGAACGCTCCGCCAGTGCACCGTGACCAATATCGCGGCGGCGCGGCGACCCCAGGCGTCGCACCTCGCCGGTGCTGAACGGCGGGAAGTTGTAGTGATGGATGTAGCGTTTGGTCGTCTCGATCCCCAGATCATCGAGGCGCTGCTCCTCAGCTGGCGAACCGAGCGTCGCCAGCGTCAGCACCTGCGTCTGACCGCGGGTGAACAGCCCCGACCCGTGTACACGCGGGATCAGCCCGACCTCAATCGAAATCGGGCGGATGTCCTTTGGACCACGTCCATCGACGCGCTCGCCACGTTCGAGGATCATGCGCCGCACCTCTTCGTACAGCAGATTCTCGAACGCTGTCGAAACGGCAGCGATGCGCGCTTCGAGTTCCTCTTCCGGCTCATCGGCGGTGAAATGCGCGATCACCTCCTGCTTCAGCGCCTCAGTCTGCGCGTCGCGCACCATCTTGTTCGGGTCGGTGATCGCCTCGTACAGCCGGTTCCCCAACCACTGCTGGATCGCTTCTTCCAGTGACGTATCGACCGGCGGCGGAACGAACTCGCGCTTCGGGCGACCGGCCAGGCGCACCAGTTCATTCTGCAAATCGCAGATCTGCTTGCATACCTGATGCCCCTGAATGATCGCTTCGAGCATCAGGTCTTCCGGGAGTTCCTTCGCCCCCGCTTCGACCATCAGCACCGCATCCTTCGTCCCGGCAACCACCAGATCGAGATCGCTGTTCGGCATATCAGGCATCTCAGGGTTGATCTGCACCTTCCCATCGATGTACCCGACCTGCACCGCACCGACCGGTCCCAGGAACGGAATATCGGAGATTGCCAGCGCCGCCGAAGCGCCGATGATCGCCAGCGGCGCCGGATCGTTCACCATATCAATCGAAAAGGTCGTGACGATGATCTGCACCTCATTGCGGTAGCCTTCCGGGAAGAGCGGGCGCAGCGGACGATCGGTGAGCCGCGCGGTCAGGATCGCACTATCGGTCGGCTTCCCTTCGCGCTTGAAGAAACTGCCGGGAATTTTGCCGGCAGCATACATCTTCTCTTCGTAATCGACGGTCAACGGAAAGAAATCGGCGTCGGCGCGCGGCTCCTTCGAGGCGACCGCCGTCGCCAGCAACATCGTATCGCCATAACGCACGACAACAGCGCCATTCGCCTGCTCAGCGAAGCGCCCCGCCTCCAGGGTGAGCGTGCGCCCTGCGAGTTCCATACTGACTGAATGAATCTGACGTTCTGACATAATTCTTCCTTGCCTACGGACTGTCCCCAGTCCAACGCGGGGCGTCAGGCACTGGAGTCTGCCCTCGAACGGGTTCGACCGCAGACTCCAATCCCCGACAGCCCCGCACCATACCTCCAACAAACACAAGCCTGGGGCACGCACCCCAGGCTCGCAGACTTCCCCTGTTCACCATTCCAACCAGGCGCGCAACAATGCCCATCGTGGTGAAGGTATCCGGCAAGGATACAATGCACCCCTGCCTTTCCCAATCCACACGCATCATGAACGAGCGGCGCCCGCACCATCAGCCCCATGCTAGCGACGCAATCCCAGAGTATCAATCAACTTGCGATATGCCTCTTTGTCCCGGCTTGCGAGATACGCCAGCAATCGGCGACGACGACCGACCAGTTTCAGCAATCCGCGCCGCGAATGATGGTCGTGCGGATGCACTTTCAGATGCTCGATCAGCCCGTTGATGCGTTCTGTCAGCAGCGCCACCTGCACCTGCGGCGAGCCGGTGTCGGTGCTGTGCATCTGATAGTCGGCGATGATCGCCGTCTTCTCGTCTTTTTCCAGCGCCACGAAGCAACTCCTTGCAGCATGAATCGCGAACAGGCCGGCGTAGCCTGTCGTTCCCAGGTTCCAGGTCGAACATAAGTATACCACAAGATACGCCATTGCGCATGCGCATCAGCGATCATGGTATACTTGAACGTATAAACGCCCTGGTAGTTCGTTTCGCGAAACGTTGCCCTATGAAACAAAAACGCACTGCACCCCTCGAAGTCGAACTGAAGTTTCGTGTCGATGATCCGGCCATTTTCGCGGCGTTCTCGCACTCAACGACGCTTGGCGATTTTCTGTTGAAGCCGGTGGGGGATGGCGAACATCAGCACAATGTCTACTACGATACCCCTGATTTTCGTCTGCGCGCTCAGCGGTACGGTCTGCGCGTGCGCACCGTCGGGCACAGCCGGATTGCAACCCTGAAGGGCGAAACGCTGACGCAAGACGGGCTTCATCAGCGTCCTGAATGGGAAATGCCGGTCGATAGCGATGATCCGCAGCGCTGGTCTCCCGGCGACGTGCGTGATCGGGCGCTGGCTCTGGCAGGCGGCGCTCCGCTGCAACCTGTGCTCACCATCGAAACCCTGCGTCGCACGGTGCGTGTCTGGCGCGGTTCGCGCCGCGTCGCCGATATGGCGCTCGATGAAGGGGTGATCTACGCTGGCGGGCGTGAACATCTCTTCCACGAACTGGAAATTGAACTGCTGCCCGAAGGCACACGTGACGACCTTGATGAACTTGGCGCACTCCTGCGCCAGCAATTCGCTCTGCATCCCGATAACCTCAGCAAACTGGCGCGTGGTCTGGCGTTGCTCGATGAGGCGACTCCAGATGTGGACGAAACGATACAGCAAGTGAAGGGGAGTGCTGCTATGACAGTAGCGACTGAACGGGCGCTTGTCCGTCCGCTGGCGCTGACGATCCTGGATCGCGCAGCGCCGGCGACCGAACCGGTGCATCGCCGGTTGCTCGGGCTGGCAGCGGCGTGCTACGACGCTGCATGGTCATCGGGCGTGGAAGGGCGCGAACGTGCTGCGCGCGATATGCTTCTCTCGGCGCGTATCGACGATCTGGATGCCGACCAGCAGGCGCTTGCCGCTGCACTGGCGGGTATGACGCGCCCCAGGGTGCGTCCGCAGCGCGATCCGGCGTTCATCCGTCTGAGCACCGGTGATCAGAACGTGGCGCTGCGCCTGGGTGCGATCCTGCGCCTGGCAGTTGCGCTGGCAGAACACGGCGTTACCAACCTGACGGTCGCTCACGCCAATGGGTCGGTGGCGTTGACGCTTGCGACCGAAAACGACAATGTACTGGAAGAGGTTGCTGCCCGCGGCGATCTCTGGCGCGAACGTATCGGACCCATCACCTTCGCCCGCCAGGAACACGACACACTTCCTCCGCTGCCGATTGAGCCGCTCGATCCGGCGTATGCCACACTCATTCTGACCGACGGGTTGCAGGGTGGTGAACCGATTGCGGAAGGGGCGCGCCGCATCCTGCGTCGCACCTTTGAACGCCTGCTCGCCCGGCTCGATGCCGTCGAAAAAGATGAAGACCCGGAAGATGTGCACGACGCGCGCGTGGCGACCCGCCGTTTGCGCGCATCGCTCCAGATCGTCGAAGGCGTCTTCGATACCGACCTGCTTCGCAAACTGCGGCGCGGGCTGCGCCAGATCGCGCGATCCCTTGGCGCTGTGCGCGACTATGATGTCTTCCTGGAGTCGGTGTGTGCGTTCCGCGATCGGTTGCCCGAAGAGCGTCGGACGATCATGACGCCGCTGATTGACGCCATCGGTGCAGCACGCGCGCCAGCGCGGGAACGCATGCTTGCCGATCTGACATCGAAACGGTTCGAGCGTTTTCTGTGCCAGTTTGCTGTCTTTCTGACCACTCCCGGCGCCGGCGTCGTCGATCAGAGTGAAACCGGCGCGCCGACACGGGTGCGCGACTTTGCTGGCAGCGCTATCTGGCGACGGTACGAACAGTGGCGCGCCTTCGATGCCGTGCTCGATGGTGCACCCGATGAGGTGCGTCACATGGCGCGCATCGCTGGCAAACGGTTGCGTTACACGCTCGAATTCTTCGCCGATGCGCTCGGTCCCAACGTCAACCAGGCGCTCGAACCGCTGATGGATCTGCAGGAAACGCTCGGCAGACTCCAGGATGCCGTGGTCGCTCGCGATCACATTCGCGCGCTTGGACTTACCGACGATGCCGGGGCGCAGGAATATCTGGCAGCGCTCGATGCAGAGCATGACCAGTTGCTTGCTGGCTTCCCGCGCCTGTGGTCCAAAGTCGATAGCGTCACCTATCGCAGGCGATTATTCGAGATGATCATCCGCCTGTAGGGGCACAGCGTGCTGTGCCCCACAGCGTGCTGTGCCCCACAGCGTGCTGTGCCCCACAGCGGCGCAGCGCCCCTGTGCCCCCTGTGCCCCACAGCGGCGCTGCGCCCCTGTGCCCCCTGTGCCCTTACCATGCTTCCGGGTTGACGATATGCGGCGGGCGTTCGCCGCGCAGCAGTTGAACAACCTGCTGCGCCACCCCAATATGCATGGCACGCGCGCCATCAGCAGTGTACGAAGCGATATGCGGCGTCAGAATGACGTTCGGCAGTCGCAGCAGCGGATGATCGTCCGGTAGCGGCTCCGGGTCGAAGACATCGAGACCGGCGCCTGCCAGACGTCCATCGCTCAGCGCTGCGATCAGCGCCGCCTGATCGACGACCGCCCCACGGCTGACGTTGATCAGCAGCGCGCCCGGCGGCAGCAATCCAAGTTCACGTGCACCGATCAGGTGGCGGGTTTCCGGCGTCAGCGCGCAGTGAAGTGAGAGGAACTGCGCATGCGGCAGCAGGTCGTCGAGGGTTGCGGCGCGCGCCACATCCAGGGTAGCGAAGGTTTCGTCGGGAACAGGCGGGTCATACGCCACAACATGCATCCCCAGCCCCTGGCGACAGATCTGCGCCACGCGCCGCCCGATGCGCCCCAACCCGACAATGCCCAGCGTTTTACCGCGCACCTCGATGCCCCGTAACCGGGCGGCGCGCCACCCTTCGGTGCGCAGGACGCGGTCGGACGCAACGACCTGCTTCGCCAGCGCTAAGAGCAATGCGACGGCATGTTCAGCGGTGCTCTCGGTAGGACCATCGGGAGTATTGATGACCAGGATGCCACGCTTTGTGGCGGCAGCGATGTCGATGTTATCGACGCCAATGCCGGGACGACAGATTGCCCGCAGTGCGTCGCCAGCTGCGTCCATCCATGCGCCATTGGCGTCGATCAGCGCGGTGATAATGGCAACAGTGCAACCGGGCAACAGCGCAGCGTCACCGCCTGCGACCAGCGTGGCATGCGGTTCGAGCAACGCAACCGCCTCCGCTTCCAGGCGAACATCAGTCCAGATACGTGGACGATCAGGGGATGCAGGTGTCATCATGGGCATGATCCGTGGGCGCTCAGTTCAAACACACGGTGAGATTATACCAGCGCAGCATGGACGGCACGCGCTGTCGGCGCTGAATGTTCCCATTCTGATAGTGATCCAGGGCTTTTGCAATTCTTATCGTCCCTTCATATTCGTTGAAGACCATCCTGCTATGATGGTAGAAGAGCCTGTCCCCACCTGAGCATGGAAGGCTCAGAAAACCTGAAACACAACATCTGGAGCGAACGATGGACCATGATGATCGTCAGATAGGACGAATCCTCAGCCGGCGCGAAGTGCTGATGCTGATTGGTGCATCTGCTGCAACCCTGCTGATGGGCTGCGGTTCGATGGGTTCAGGCGCGACGCCGGAAACGTCTACGGGAAGTGTTCCGTCAGCAGCGCCGTCTCCGCCCGCCACGCCTCAACCCTCACCATCTCCTGCGGCGACCGCCACGCAGGGGGCATTAGCATTGCCTGCTACGTCAGCGCCGGTGACCACACCGGTACGCATCCCCGTTCCGGCATGCATTGTGCGCCCGGAGCAGACAGAAGGACCGTATTTTGTGGACACCCGACTGAACCGCACCGATATTCGCTCTGATCCCATCAGCGGCATCGTCAAAGAGGGGTTGCCATTAACCCTGACGTTCGTTGTCAGCCGGATTGGGAACGATGGATGCGCGCCGCTACGTGACGCGATGGTGGACATCTGGCACTGTGATGCGCAGGGCTTCTATTCCGACGTGCGCGACCCACGCCGTGATACAACCGGGGAGCAGTGGCTGCGCGGGTATCAGATGACCGATGCCAGCGGCATCGCCGCATTTACGACGATTTATCCCGGCTGGTATCCCGGACGCGCGGTGCATATCCATTTCAAGATTCGCACCGCCGCCGCCGCCGGTCAGGTGTACGACTTCACCTCACAACTCTACTTCGATGATGCCGTGAGTGATGCCGTCTTCGCGCAGGCGCCCTATGCCGCTCGGGGAAATCGCACGACGCGCAACCAGAACGACGGCATTTTCCGCAGAAACGGCGAACAACTCGTCCTGGCGCTCACCCCGACTGACCAGGGGTATGCAGCGACGTTCGAGATCGGGTTGCAACTGTGATGTGGAGGTGACGACGCACAGATGAACGGCTGAAACAGGCGAAGGCGCTGCCTTCGCCCATGTGTGCTGCACCTGCTCCCAAACGCGCGTTACTGCCGTCCGCCGACCTGTCTTCAACCGGCATACAGGTACAATTCACCCGGTTGCAACAGATGACAGCGCATAAACGGAGCGCGCCGATCCAGTTCATCGAACAACATACCGGGCGAAACACGATTCCCGGCAAAAAGATCGTTGTGAATGCCGATCAGCACCCGTGCATCGATGGCTTTCGCCAGTTCGACCGCCTCTCCGGGCCACAGGTTGCCGATGATCCCCTCGTGCTCACGAAAGAAATCACGCCCATTGATCGGCAGGAGCGCAATGTCGATCACGCGCCCGACAAGCGCCGCCAGCAGTTCCGGGAAGATGATCGTATCACCACTGTGATAGACGGTCACACCGTTGCACTCGATGATGAACCCCATCCAGCGTGAGTGTCCATCGGCATCGACTTCATACGCATAATGGGCAGCCGGCATTGCGGTGAACGCAAGCCCGGCAAGTTCGACCCGTTCACCCAGACGCGGCGTGATGATCCGTTCGTCCGGGATGCCAGCATCGCGCGCGATCTGCCGTCCTTGAAGCGATGTCACCAGCGTAGCCTGGGGTGATGCCGACATAAGCGGCGCCAGGGTTGCAGCATCGGTATGATCGAGATGCTCGTGCGTCGTCAGCACCACCTGTGCGTGGGTGACCAGCGCCGGATCGAGCGGTATGGGAAACCGTCGCGGCGGACCGCCAAGCGCCTCGACCGAGTTGGACAGATATGGATCGATGTAGGCGATTGTGTTGCCGCCCTTCACCACACATCCCGCCTGCCCCAGCGACCAGAGAGCCACCTGACCATGCGGCACGGTCAGTCTGTCGATCTGCGCGATCAACGCTGCATCACGCACAAGTGTCATGGGTTCCTCCAGCGAATACTTCAAAGGTTGCACGTTGAAGGTTGCACGTTGAAGGTTGAAGGTTGAACGTTCTAACCTTCACCTCCCGACACACTCTTGCTGCACCAGACGCTCGACGATCAGCGCCGATGATAACACGCCTGGCAATCCTGCGCCAGGGTGGGTTCCGGCGCCCACGAAGTACAGGTTGTCGAACTCTTCAGAGCGATTATGCGGGCGGAACCAGGCGGATTGCAGCAACGTCGGCTCGAACGCGAACGCCGCGCCAAAGTAGTTGTTCTGACGCCGCTGAAAGTAGCGCGGGTCGGCTATACGCTCCACGACGATGTTCTTGCTCAAATCGGGGAGAAAACGCTCCTCCAGGAATGCGATGATGGCATCACGATATGGACGCGCCAGCGACGCCCAATCCGCCTGCGACGCCAGGTTGGGCACTGGCGACAGGACGTAGAATGCATCACAACCGGGCGGCGCCACATCCGGCTCATCGCGCGACGGCATATGCAGGTAAAGCGAGAAATCTTCTGCAACACGTTTGTGGATGAAAATATCATCAAGCAGTTCACGGTAACGTGGACCAAAGATGATATTGTGACGCACCAGTGGAGCATCGTGGTAGGTGCGCCGTGTTCCAAGATAGATCACAACCAGTGACATACTGTACTTCAGCGAGCGCAGGCGGCGGTCAGTGTAGCGACGGCGGTAGCGTGGCGCGATCAGGTCGGCGTAGGTATGGGCGACATCGGCATTCGACACAACAATATCGGCGCGATACTCGCTGCCGTCGGCAAGCGCCACACTGCGGATGCGACGCCCTTCGACGATCAGCTCGCGCACCTCAGCGTTGAGATGGATGGCAACGCCGAGTTCACGCAGGAGGCGCACCAGAGCATCCACGATTGCGCCGGTGCCGCCGACGGCGTAGTACACCCCCCATTCACGCTCCAGGTAATGCACCATAGAGTAGATCGACGAAGCATAGAACGGGTTGCCGCCGATGAACAGCGGATGGAACGAAAAACAGCGCCGCAGAAAGTCGTCCTTGATATAGCGCGACACATAGCGGTAGACGCTCTCGAATGATCGCAGGCGGATGAGATCGGGCGTCACGCGCAGCATATCGCGGAAGTGCAGGAATGGCTTGTCCGCAAGTTCAACGAATCCTTTCTCGAAGATGGGGCGCGTGCTCGCCAGAAAACGCCGATACCCCTCGACATCGGCGGGGTTGATGCGTTCAATCTCGCGCAGTACTGCCGCTTCATCGGCGCTGTGATCGAACCGACGACCGGTATGGTCATAGATGCGGTAGAACGGGTGGCACGGGCGGAATTCGACATACTCCTCGCGCCGACGACCCGCCGCTCGCCACAGGTCATCAAACATGAACGGCGCCGTGATGACCGTCGGACCGGTATCGAAGCGGAAGCCGTCCACCTCCAGAACATACGCCTTACCGCCCGGCTTATCCTGCTTCTCAAAAATGTGCACGTCGTGGCCGCGCGCTGCCAGGCGCACGGCGGCTGCAAGGCCGCCAAAACCGGCCCCAATGACGATAACGGTGCTCACCTGTGACCTCCAACGCACAAGGGGCGCGGCATGCCGCGCCCTGACGAACCTGGTATGGTGGGAAAAGGATTTATCCCTCGTGTTCCACGTACTCCGGCACATCCTTCGGCGCGCCGCAGACCGTCATCGTACCACGAAAATCGACATCGGCGGACATTTCGGGGCGCTTCTGCTTCAACTCTGCGATCTGTTCGCGCGTCAGCACCTTCGTCTCGTCGAACCCCAGGTCAATCGAACCGTCGAGATGCACCCGCTCCAGATCGTAGAACCGCTTGGTGAAGGTTGTTTTGGCGAACGCCTTCAAACAGCCGAGCATATAGCGCCGCTTGAATGGGTCTTTGATCCAGGGATAACTCAGGAATGCCTTGCGCATGTAGAAACGTGCATAATTGCGCAGCACGCCCTTGAGCACCTGCTCGCGCGTCATTGCATCCGGCTGGATGATCGGCGTAACGAAGTTGTACTTCGAGAAGTCGCGCACTTCGACCCGATCGCCCAGTTCCTCGAACAACTCGGCAAACGGCCATGGCGTGTACATATTCCAGTTCGCCATGTCCGCATTCCAGTCGAGCGCAAATCGGTACGTCTCTTCGATGGTTTCAGGGGTCTCGTTCTCCAGACCCATGATGAACTGTGCTTCAGCAACGATCCCCTGATCCTGGAGCAGCCTGATGGCGCGCTTGTTCTGCTCGATGGTCGTCTCCTTGCGGAAACGGTCGAGGTTCATTTGCGCCGCGGCTTCGGTGCCCAGCGAGACGTGCACCAACCCGGCGCGACGGTAGAGCGGCAGGTACTTCTCATCGCGCAGAATGTCGGTGACGCGGGTGTTGATGCCCCAGTGAACGCCGAGTTTGCGCCGCTCCAACTCTTCGCACATCGCAATGAATTTCTTGCGGTAGATGGTCGGCTCCTCGTCTGCCAGAATAAAGAAGCCGATCTTATATTCGCGCACCAGCAGTTCGATTTCATCAACGAACGCAATCGGATCACGCACGCGATATTTGCGCCAGAATTTCCATTGTGAGCAGAAACGGCACGTGAACGGACATCCGCGCGCAAAGTTCGGCACTGCAACCCGCACATTCAGCGGAATGTAGATGTACTTCTCCCACTCCAGCAGACTCCAGTCGGGGGTCAGGGTCGAAAGGTCGGCAATCGGCGGATGCGCTGGCGTCGCCACAACCCGATCCTCATCCAGGAACGCAATTCCCTGAATCTGATGGCGATCACGTTCATCACTGCCATTCTCGATCGCGCGCATCAGGTTGACGATGATCTCTTCCCCTTCGCCGCGCACGATGTAGTCGATCCAGGGCGCTTCGGTCAATACCTGCGCATACATAAAAGTCGGGTGCACACCGCCCAGGATCGTCTTGCAGCCAGGGTTGGCTTCACGCGCCAGGCGCAACGTTTCCTGCGCCTTGTAGATCATCGGCGTGATCGCTGTCGCCATCACGACATCCGGACGATTGGCGCGGATGATCTGTGCGACGGTGCTGTCCGGCAGATTGTTGGTCATCGCATCGACAAAGCGCAGGTTGGAGTATCCCGCCTTCCGCAATGCGCCGCCGATGTATGCAACCCAACTCGGCGGCCAGTTGCCGGCAATTTCCGCTCCACCTGCGTGATAGTTCGGCTGGATCATCAGAATACGCATGATCGACTCCTTCACACACCTGCTCGTGATACGTATGCTCACGACGACCCGGACAACGCTGCAACCTCCCTCACATGGTTTGCCCCGGTTGATACGTGCAGAGCGGATCCTCCGCCAGCGGATCGCCAGTGGCGGCAAAGGCGCGCGCGCGTGATCCGCCGCAGATTGCGCGGTACTCGCACCGTCCGCAGCGCCCGCCGAACTGCGATGGATCGTGCAGTGCACTGAACAGCAGCGACTCGCGGTAGACCTGCACAATATGGTCGGTGCGCACATTGCCGGCAGCCAGCGGCAGGAAACCGGCTGGACAGATCTCGCCGGTATTCGACACGAACACAATGCCGTTGCCGTCCCGAATGCCAAACCCCCGCCCGACAGGCGTCTGACGGATCTGTTCGCTGCTCATGCCGGCGGCGCGCATTTCACCAAGTGCAACCCGCCGGTACGATGGCGCCTCTGTTGTGGCGACGGCAAATGGCGCTTCCTGAGCGATGCGATAGATCCAGACCATCAACTGCTCGGCTTCGGCGGGTGTCAGCGACTGCAACACCCGCCCACGCCCGACGGAGATCAGAAAGAAGAGACTCCAGCGGGCAACCTGCTTTGTCTTCAGAAGGGCGTAGATCGACGGCAGATCATCGGCTGTCTCCGCTGCGACGAGCGTGTTGATCTGAAGCGGCATATCGAGTTCCGCTGCCCACTCCATCGCCTCAATGGTGCGATCAAATGTGCCTCCGACGCCGCGAATAGCATCGTGGCGGGCAGCATTCGAGCCATCGAGGCTCAATCCAAGCGCCTCGACACCGTGCGCCTTGAGCGCCGCGAGCGTGGTGCGCGTCAGGTTGGGTGTGGCGCTCGGCGTGATCGAGACCGGCACGCCCAACGCACGCGCTGCATCGATCAGATCGAGCAAATCTGGTCGGGCGAGCGGATCACCGCCGGTCAGGATCAACTGCGGCATCGGATCGCCAAAATCGGGGATCTGCCGCAAAAAGCGAACGCTTTCCTCGAACGAGAGTTGCAGCGGATGCGGGTGCGGCATCGCTTCAGCGCGGCAGTGGCGACAGGCGAGCGCACACGCCTGCGTCATTTCCCAGTAGATATTGAGCGGCGTCAGCGCAAAATTGCGCGGCGCATGACGCATGGGGCGAACCGGTTGTGGTGGAGCCGTCACTCGTACACCTCCATGTAGTGAAAACTGAGAACTACCTCTGCCAGAAAACAGGCGCACGGAACGCGCCTTCACCCCAATCGATGGTCAACACTGGATGGCATACCGACAGCGGCGATCACCCCGCGCCTGACACTCAAGCTCGCGCAGCGTCGCATGTGGGCAGACCAGTTTCCGAAACATGTGCTCGAATGCGCCACGATAGTAGGCGCACATTGCCGCAGCCATCGCCGACGTATCGAACAGCGTCCCATTGGCAATCGACAGGGATGGCGTCGGTGTGAGATCGTAGGCAAACACACCGCTGCCGGCGAAGGTCCAGGTATGGCGTCGCATTGCCGGCAACAGCAGACGCAACCGCATCCGTGGCGGCAACAGGCGAAGCGCAATGCGCGCAACCGGCGGGATACGGTTGGCAAACACATACTCCGAGGTCAACTGCCCGGAGCGCTCCATGACCACATTTGTTCGTTCCTCGCCAATCTGTTCGATGAGCAGTTCGACCAGCGCATGAAACTCACGCTCGTCGATCAACTCGTGGGGCAGATGATCCGGAAGATCGCCCGCCCCGCCGCGCACCAGCACGGCACGCGCTCCTTCATCGCCGAACATTTCCCGCAGCGCTGCAACGGTCTGGATAATCGCATTGGGACCTATTTTGCCCGTGCCACGAGCTGCTGTCGTCATCCTGCCCTCGCCACAATCATTCATGGGAATTGACCGCACTATACTGCCAGCAGGCGGGGTGTACCGAAATGGTTCATCAATCGTTCGTTGCGCTTTCTTAACCAGGTTGCAACCGGGCAATTTTGTCGAGCAATTGTGCAGGGGATGTACGCGGGCATTCGATAGACAACCGGCTATTCCGGCGGCGGACCGATCGTCGTTCTTCGCCGGGATGCGCGTGAACCGTTGTCCGGCGTCGGGGTGACGACGGCGCCAGTGACTCATCACTGGCGCGTGAATTGCAACCAATTCGACTCTATTTTGAATAAGAATTTATGACGAAATGACTGGAATTGTTCCCCAATCTGATGTATATTTGTGCTACACGATTAATCAAATGACCGGCAGGCACAGCGCTATGAGTTCGCAGGAAGAGCCAGCAATACCGGTCGCTCTTCGCGAAGCGCGCGACATTGTGGCGGAGCAGCTGGAGCGGTTGCGCGCGCTGGCGGAACGCGAGCGCCAGGAGGCGCATGCGCTCAATGCCGCGCTCCGTCAGGCTGAACGCGAACTCGATGAGGTGACGCTTCAGTACCGCACTGCGCTTCAGCGGCGACGCTCGAACGCCGAAGCGCTTGGTCAGCAGATGGCAAAACTGCGGGCGCGTTGCGACGAATTGACCCGCAACGTTGATATGCGGCGCAGCGGTTTAAGACAGATAGAACTGCTGATTCGCCAGATCGAGATGAGTAGTAGCGCATTGACAAATACCGGAACAAGTGCGACATCCGATCCGTGGGCGCTGGCGCTGCGTTCGCAGGTCATTCATGGGCGCGAAGAGGAACGGGTGCGCCTGGCGCGCGAGGTTCACGACGGACCAGCGCAGGTGTTGGCGAATTCGCTGATGTTGCTCGAAACCTGTTACACGCTGGCGCAACAGCAAACCGGTGAACAGGCTGAAAAACTGGCGCAGATGCTTGATCGCCTGCGCAGTGCGACCCGCGACGGATTGAGCGAAGTTCGCCGCTTTATCGCCAACCTGCGACCGGGGCAGGTCGCCGAACGCGGTCTGGTTGAAGCATTGCGCGACTATTTGCGCACCTATGGCAATACCTACAATGTGCGGGTGACGTTCGAAGCCGATGCCGTGCCGCGACAGGCGGACGAAGTCGAGATCGTTCTCTATCGGATTGTCCAGGAGGCGCTTCAAAACGCACACAAATATGCACGTGGCGCGCCGATCACGGTGCGTTTTGTGCAGCAGGCAAACACGCTGATCCTGTCGGTGCGCGATGAGGGACCAGGATTTGATCCCCGCGAAGTGGCGCGACGAACCGGCAAAAGCAACTGGGGGCTGACGAGTATGCGTGAGCGAGCGGAATTGATCGGTGCACGCCTGACAGTTGCGTCGCGTCCAGGGCATGGAACTGAAGTCACGGTTATACTCCCACTGGAATAGCCAGGGTGAAGATGATGGAACAACGTATTCGTGTACTGATTATCGATGATCACCCGCTTTTCCGCCAGGGTATTCGCTGGAGCCTGGAAGAAGCCGGCGATATGGAAGTGGTCGGTGAGGCGGAAAATGGGCAGGAAGCGATCAAACTGGCGGAACGTCTCGTCCCGGATGTCGTCCTGGTCGATATCAATCTGCCTGGACTGAACGGTCTGGAAGTTGCCCGCGTGATCAAGCGACGGGAACCTCGCATTGGTTTGATTGTCATCAGTGTCTACGAGGACGATGATCAACTCTTCCAGGCTATCAAAGTCGGCGCGGCGGCTTATTCATCGAAAGATGTGCATCCGCGCGACCTGGTGCGCATGATTCGCGAGGTCGCGCGTGGAAAGTACCTGATCAACGATAGTGTTATTGCCAAGCCGCACGTTGCCACCCGCGTGCTGCATCAGTTTCGCGAGCTTGCCGCCACCGAAGATGAGCGCACCAGCGCCTTGTTTGCGCCGCTGACGTCGCGCGAAATCGAGATACTCGACTGCATCGCTCGAGGGTTGTCGAACAAAGAGATCGCTTCTCAACTTTCGATCAGTGGGCAGACGGTCAAAAACCATATCACATCTATTCTGTCGAAACTGCAGGTCAATGATCGAACGATGGCGGTTATTTATGCGATCCAGCGGGGATGGATCCGCATGGGGTACGATGGACATCATAGCCACGCAGTGGGTGACAAGCGATCATCATGAGTTGAGTACGGAACGTTCCACGTCGAACGTTCACACCACCCCGTCTCCACGCATTCCGTTCAACCTTCCACCTCGACATACCAGCGCTCGATATTCCACATATAGTTGGGCGTCATCAGGGTGACCGGTCCGTCCGGCGTTTTTACCCGCGGATTGCACACTACCGCTATTCGATCCGCCCATAGAAACAGATATGGGCGTAGAAGCGCCACCCGTTCCTGGGCACGCTGGATCGCCTGCGCCCGTTCGCTCAGATCGTATAACTGCCGTGCCGCACCCGCCTGATTATCGTAGATCGGATCGATGAACCCGACAAAGTTGAGCGTCGGACGTGTATCCGCCAGCCCCTGGTTGATCTGACTCGAATGAAAGAGCGCAAAATCGTCCGGGTCGTAGAAAGCGTAGTCGGCGAAATCCGGATCGGCGACGCCATTGACCCAACTGCCGATCAGCAGATCGAAGTCGTAGGGCGGCGCATATTTCGAGCGAATGACGGTGGCAAAATCGGCAGGCTGCACCACAATATCCATCCCGATCTGTTCGGCAGCGCTGGCAATCAACTCGGCGGCGCGCACCCGACGCGGATCGTCGGCGCGCACGAAGAGTTGCACCGTCAGCGGCACGCCGTCGCGCTGGCGAATGGCGCCTTCCGGCGGCAGACGCCATCCGGCTTCGTCCAGCAGCGCCCGCGCGCGATCCAGATCGACCGTTCCGGCTGGCGGCGGCGTCAGATCTGCCCAGGAACCCGGCGCGGCGCTGCTGCCGATGAGCATCCCCTGCCCATCGGTCACCTCCTGCACAATACGCGGCAGATCGATCGTCGCCGCCAGCGCCTCGCGCAGCCTCGGATCGCTGAAGATTCGGTCGGAACGCAGGTTGAAGGCGAGAAAATAATACCCGTTCTCAGCATATGCGCCCCATTGCAGCATCGGCGATGTTTCGGTTATGACGCTGCCGACGCTCCAGGGAAGTTCTGCCAGCAGCAGACGCTCATCCTGTAACGCCGACGCTGCCACCTGTGCATCGGGCGCAATGACGAACACCACCCGATCAAGGAGGGGCGCACCCCGGTAGAATGCCTGATTCGCCGCCAGTGTGATTGCCACGCCCGGCTCGCGCTGCTCAAAACGGAAGGGTCCGCTGCCAACCGGCGCATCCCAGGCGTTGAATTCTGCCAGGTTTCTGCCGATCAGCAGGTGACGCGGCAGCACCGGCGTTGTAAGCAGGCTGAAGATGGGCGCGTAGCGTTCATCGAGGCGGATGACAATCGTATCGCTCTCCGGCGACGTCACTTCGACAATCCGTCGCAACCCGGTGAGCAACGCTGTAGACGGCGGCAGTGCGCGCAATGCATCGAGCGTAAAGACAACATCATCAACCGTGACTGGACGCCCATCGTGCCAGACGGCATCGCTGCGCAGGGTGAACGTGATGATCCGTCCATCGGCTGAGGCTACCCAACCCGTCGCCAGGTCCGGTTGCGGCGCCAGGGTTGCGTCCAGGCGCATCAGACCACTGTAGACCAACCCGATGATCTGCTCTTCGCCGCGTGTGCGCGGATGCCAGGGTTGCAATGTACCACTATCGTCGGACAGACGGATGGTGAGGTTTCCGCCACGCGGCAGCGCGGTAGGAGTCGGGGGCGCTGATGTGGGCGCAGAAGCAGGCGAGGCTTCACCGGTTGCAACCGGTTGATCTGGCGCACCGCAAGCCGCAAGCAGCGCAAGCATCGTCGCAGCGATCCAGACGCTGGCGCTGAGCAACTGGAACAACTGTTTGAGAGAACGAGAGGTATGGATTGACGACGATGACTTATTCACGGGGAAGATTCTGCTGATCGCGCAGGAACAACAGGAACGTGCGCGCCATCTGTTGATGTTCAGGAGAAAGGGAATCGTACAGGTTCAGGAATGCCTCGCGGTCGCGGTGCGCTGCCGAAAACTTGTAGCCATCCGCTGCGGCTGCCTCGCTGAGCAGTTCGAAGGCAGTGGTGCGAAAAACCGTCGCCAGCGCTTCGATCTCGGCGATCCGCGCGCTACTCTGCCCGTTTTCGATGCTGCTGATATAACTGCCACTCACGCCAATGCGACTCCCCAGTTCCGCCTGAGTCAACCGGTCGCGCTGGCGTTTGCGTTTGATCACTTCACCGACACGTTCGTTGAATGACGGCATAGGAGTGTCCGGAACATTGCGTGACAGAAGCAAACCAGAAACAGGGCACGATCACCGACGCCGCTCATAGCAGACGTGTTACGGCAACGAACTGCCGTAGCGCCAGATGTAGTAGTGCTGCCCGACATTCCCCATCTGCACCCGCCACATCGGTTGCTCATCGGGGGTATAGGTCAGCACGCGACGCTCGAACAACTGCACCAGAACATCACGTTCGACGCCGCCGACCCGCACACGCACCCAGTACGCTTCGCTGATCGGATACCCGACAACCGCCACCCAATCCAGGACCCGACCAGCACGGTAGGCGCCATTGTCGTACACAACCCCTGATGCTGTCAAATACTCCCAGAAAATGCGCGGGATATTGTGCCCCGTGGCTGCGACGAAATGGGCGATACGCGTCTCTGGACGCGCCGGTCCGACCATGGGGCGCACACTTCCGTCCGGCAGCAGCGCATCGGACACCGACAGACCTGTGCGATCGGCAACCGGTGACGCAAGCGAGGAAAACATGGCGTAGGTAGGCGCATTTGCACTATCAAGGTCGCCAACGACTGGAAGCATTGCCGGTTGGTGCGCCATATACTCACCATCACCGATCTGCACCCGCCCCATAACCATCTCCGACACCAGCAAGCCAGCGGTGACGAAGGAAGCAGCGTTGCGATCTCCCGCAGGGTTATTGATCTCGAGGCGTCCCTTGTCAAAATAGAGCACCTGCCGCAGTCCAGTACTTGATTGGATGTATGGCTCACTGCGCGCCAGGCGTGGCGCCGGACCCCAGACCCATGCGCGTTTCGCGCGCCCGGCCGTCACCGGCAGATCGACCCGCTGCCAGATGCCGATGAACGCCGGATCGATCTGCCGCGCAATCGGTTGGGCGCCGGCGAGCGCCACGATCATCTCACCGCTGGCATCTTCAACCAGGGCAGGAACAGATTGTGGCGCTCCACTCGCCTCGATCAGCGGCGCGACCTCCTGCGCCAGTGGCACGACCGCAACCGTTGCCTGCGGCGGCGCTGGCAAAATATCCGGCGGCGGAGCGCATGCCGGTTGCTCAACGGGACAGGCTTTCAGCGTCAGATCATAGCGGATAAACATCCCGCCGATGTCGCCGACATTCTTGACCTGCGCATAGTAAATGCCATCGGCGGAAGGAGTGAAGCGCACCAGCGAATCGAGGGCCGTTCCCCCTTCGATATTATTGTTCGAATCGATCAACGTGATCGCATCGCGCCCAAACAGGAAGAGGAGCGTATCGGCGCCGGGCAGAACGCCGTTCGCGTCTGGCGGCGCGTATGGTCGCGTGTTGGTGTACAGATAGTACGTATACCCGGCAAGCGCAAAGAACTTCACCCAATCCGCGTCACCATTGGGGCAGAGCAGGCGCCCGCGCTGCGTCTCATTCTGATTGATCTGCCGCGCCAGTTCCGGCAACCCGTCCTGCTCGTAGATATCGTTACAGAGCGATGAAACGAAGGGTGGGAAAGGACCATAACTCTCGCCGCGCACGATGATCGTGTAACTGAGGTTACTGCCGCCGATCCCCAGGGTATCACGCACACGCACATAGAAGAACCCGTTGGTCGGCGCGCGGAACGACTGGATCAGCGGTCGCGTATCGGTGAGCGTTTGCGTGCCGCCGCGAAATGGAAAATCATCGTTCGAATCAACGAGACGCCGGTTCGAGTCGTAGAGTTCGAGCGAGAGATCGAGACCGGCATCCATGTCTGGAATATCGATCGAATAGTACTTGCCGGCGACAGCGCCAAACTTATACCAGTCCTCATCGCCAACCGTGCAGATGCCATGCCGTTCAGCGCGATCCACCAGGATCAGCGCAGCGCCATCGAAATTATTCCCTGGATCGGACAGTTCGGGGCAGGCGGAAGGCGGCGGCGTCCCTGGCGCCGGGGCAACCAGCGTCACCTGAATCACCGCTTCCGCCGTCTGATTTGGCGTCACATCGGTGCGTGTTGCGCGGACGGTCACTGTACGCACGCCGTTGGGCGTATTCGGCGGAATGATGATACGAATAGGAATAACTGCCGACGTCGTCGCCTGGTTGACCGCAATCGGTTGCGCAATCGTCGTACTCGCCTGCCATCCGCCCGGAACCTCCGGGAAGGAAATAACGAACGTTGCTGCGGTCGTATCGTCGTTGCGCAGGCGAAAATCGCTCACGACCAGCACAGTATTGTTTGGCGTCTGATTGGTGACGGTGTACGCGCGCGAGGCGGGATCCCAGCGAAAATCTTGCGGTGCAGCGACAAGTGGCGCAGGGGCAACAATCGTCAACATCAGCAAAAGCGCCGCGAATGACAGTGACCGAAGGTGCAGGCGTGTCACAGCGTTTTCCTTGATACACGAGCGAAGACGCGGCATGGGGAACTACCGCGATTATAGCATACGGAAAACGTGTGTCAAGGAAAAACCTGGGGGACGAACGACGTCGTTCGTCCCCCGACCGCCGTGCGTACTCACCAGGAACGCATGCCCGGAATGAACTGCATCTCCGACACCAGCCTGATCAGGGTCGGCGTGTAGTTGATCACGATCAGTGCGAAGGCGATTGCCAGCCAGGGCTTGAAGTTATCCAGCACCCGCGGACCATCCTCCGGACCAGAAACTGCCCGCGCGAACGGAACCATAGGAACTGTATCTTTCTTCCCGGCGGTAATCGTCAGGATCATGTTGAGATAATACAGAAGGGCGCTGACGAACATGATGATCGCGCCAACTGCAATCACCGGCAAGAGCGGTTCCCATTCAGGCTGAATCTGCCGCATCGCGCCAATCGCCGTGCGTCGCGGCATGCTCAACAGCCCCAGCATATGCATCCAGTGCGAGAAGATCCCCATGCCGACAAACCACGTCCATGCCTGCACCAGCGCCATCGTCGGGCTCCACAGCCGGCGCCCGGTGAGGTGCGGAACCAGCCAGTAGGTAATCCCCATGAAACTGAGCGTCACGGCGGTGCCAACCGTCAAGTGGAAGTGTCCCGAAATCCACGAGGTGTTATGCACCACCAGGTTGATGTTGTACGACGCATTGATCAGCCCGCCTGCGCCGCCGAAGGCGAACAGGATCATCGCCAGCACCTGCGTCGTAAAACTCGGCTCGCGCCACGGCAGATTGAAGACCCACACCAGCCACCCCTTGCCGCCGCGCGCCCGCCCGCCGTTCTCAAGCGACGCCACAACGTTGAAGAAGGTCAACAGGCTGGGGAAAAAGACCCCAAAGGTAAAGATTGCGTGCACCAGTTTCCAGATCTCGCTGATGCCCGGATCGGTGTACTGGTGATGCATCCCGATCGGCGTCGAAAGGATCAGGAACAGAATGAACGACACCCGCGCCATCGGATCGCTGAACAACCTGCCGCCTGCCTGCTGCGGCACGAAGTTGTACCACGAAATGTACGCTGGCAGCAGCCAGAAGTACACGATCGGATGACCGGTGAACCAGAAGAGGGTGCGCGCCAGCACCGGGTCAGTTCCCGGCACCAGCCCCAGCGACCAGGGGATCAACAGGAAAAGCATCTCGGCAGCGACGCCGAAGGTGCAGATCACCCACATGGTCATCGTAACAATCGCCATGAACGCCGGCAGCGGAATGCGCGCCGCAGGATTGGCGGCACGCCACTGCCGGAGCATCATCACCTGGTTGATCAACAATAACCAGGTGCCGACAACCACCAGCGTCAGACCGATGTAGAACAGCGGATCCGCCTTGAGCGGCGGGTAGAACGTGAACAGAACCGTCGCATTGTTGAGCAACAACGGCAACGCCGCAATCAGCAAGCCAGCGGTCATCACGCCGAACGTCGTCCACCCCAGCGCACGACTCGCCAGCGGAATGCCGAGTGATCGCGATGTGACAAATGTCAGCCAGCCGATGATGAAAAAGGTGGTGAACACCAGCACATTGAGCACGCCGTGCAACGCCAGCCCCTGATAGTAACCGCCGCGCAGGAGTGGCGCAATCGGCTTGTACAGATCGATGCCGTTGTACTGCAACGCCTGCATCACGCCGAACAGACCGCCGATCGCCAGTGCGATGAATGCGATCAGCAGGTTCAGACCCGTCAACCGATACTCGGTGGCAAACACGCCGACCCCGGCGCGCTCAGCAGCAATGGAGACACCGGAAACACGCGCTGTAGCCATACTATCTCCCATTCCAGGCTGCCGCGCTGCACGTGCAGCGAACGGCAGACACACAACTAGCGATTCGTCGAAGCCGTCTTTGCCGGGGTCACAATAAGCTTGCCCACCATCAAATGGTGCCCGCCGCCGCAGTATTCGTGGCAGAAGATGTAATACTCTCCAGGCGTGTCGAAGGTGGTCGTCATCCGCGAAATCTGCCCCGGAATGACCATCATATTGATTGGCGTATTCTCAATCTTGTAGCCGTGAATGACATCACGGCTGGTGACGATGAACGTCACCTTCGAACCGGCGGGTATCTCCAGTTCTCCCGGCGTAAAGTTGAACAACTGCGCCGTGACGACGGCTTCGTAGCGTCCCGGCGCCAGTTCGCGCAGACCGGGCTTGTCGAACGGCGGGGTTGTGCTGAGCGCCTTCGGATCGACACGCCCCACATTACCGGGCACCGCAATGCCGACAACAAAGGCGGTGATCACAATCGCCACCAGGAATGCAATCGGCACTGCAACGCTCGGAAGGATCCACGCGACTTCAAACAGGTAGCCCAGATATTTGCGGTTCATGATCCCCTCACTCCGCCGTTTGCCAGCAACTGCAAATACACCTGGATCCACAGCCCCGCAAGGATCGCCAGGTACGTCAGCGTGATCAGCAACGCACCCCGCGGCAGTTCGTGGTTTTCGTGCTCTTCCGCTTCCTCGCGTTGCTCCGTTACCGGTTGTTCAGTCATACTGTGTTTCCCTTCTAGTGAATGGAGCGTCGCTTGATGCCTCTTTCACGTTCAACACGTCCCTACCTGGGATAACAGACGAACAGGTGCGCCATCTCGTAGATCGGCCGCGCCGCTTGGCTGCTGTTCGCCTCCTGCTCGACCAGCCCAATATCCCGCATCACAATCGCAGGATCGAGACGGGCGCCATTGTATTCGGCACGCAACAGACCGGTTCCATCAACCAGCACGGCGCGCTGATCGAGCTCAACATCACTGCCCTCGATCCGGTAATAGACGCCATACCCGCCACCGATCAGTTGCTTGAGTTCGCGGTCTGAGCCGGTCAGGAAGGTCCACTCTGGCGTTTCGACACCCAGACGCACGGCATAGGCGCGCAACACCGGCGGAGTATCGCTTTGTGCATCCACCGTGATCGTCACCAGACGCACCTGTGTTCCCAGGCGACCATCGGCACGCAGGGTATCGTAGATTGCGCGCATGCTGCGCTCCATTGCGGCACATCGTTCCCCACAGCGCGTATGGGCGAAATTGATGATCAGCACACGACCGCGCAGATCAGTATCACTCACCCAGCGACCATCCTGATCGGTGAGCATAAAAGCGGGGGCGGGTTCGATGCGGGGCAACACCTGAACCGGACGAGCGATGGCGAACCAGAGAACCAGGACGACCAGCGCCACAAAGAATGTCGCCACACCGTACAACACCCATTTGATCCACGCTGCGGATGTTCGGCGAGGAACAGCAACAGGGTGAACGCTCCCCTGCAGGGATGCGGCGCCGGTTCGTGGCGAAGGAGCATGCATGGTGCGCCTCGACAAACGTGA
>Ga0197142_1000539_pt1 | contig 34908 bp, 31 predicted proteins | sample GBS60_MetaG_FD_148614 | JGI IMG/M metagenome (GOLD analysis project Ga0197142, IMG submission 148614) | Sediment microbial communities from Great Boiling Springs, Gerlach, Nevada, United States - GBS 60_MetaG | ecosystem: Environmental > Aquatic > Thermal springs > Hot (42-90C) > Sediment...
TCCCAAGGTCTGACCCCAATGGCCTTGCAAAGTGGTGGGAAGGGCTAAAGGACCCTACTCTTTCTAAGCTTATGGAAGATGCTGTGGCCAACAACTTGGATGTAAAGGTTGCTGTTTTGAGGATTAGTGAGGCAAAGGCCAAAAGGGATGCGAAGGTAGGTGAGCTTTTTCCATCCTTGGGTTCCTCGGCCAAATATAGCAAGGCAAGATCATCCCAAGGCACGGGAAAGGTAGGGGAATCCCACAGGTACTCCCTTGGGATTGATTCTTCATGGGAGTTGGACATCCTGGGAGGCACAAGGAGAGAGATAGAGGCAAAGGAGGCAGAGTACCAATATCAAAAGGAGGCCTTAAGGGAAACCCTGGTGAGTCTTTTGGGGGAGGTGGCTTTAAATTACATTAAATTTAGGACCTACCAAAGGAGGCTTTTGGTTATCCAAAAGAATATAGATCTTCAAGAGGACACATTAAGGCTCAATGAATCCAAATATGGGGCAGGGCTTATAGACCAATTGGCCTTGGAGCAATCTAAGTATTTGTTGGAGTCCACAAAGGCCCAAGCCCATCTCATAAAGACTGAGATGGAAAATGCATTGAATACACTCTGTGTGCTTTTGGGAAAGAATCCGGGGGAGTTGATGTATCTAATGTCTTCTGAGCCTTCCCTACCAAAGATCCCAGAGGAGCTTTTGGTGGGAATTCCAATGGATATGATTAGACAGAGGCCCGACATCAAAAAGGCAGAATGGGATTTGGCAGCACAGACCGCCTATTTGGGCATGGCAAAGGCAGAATTGTATCCCAAACTTACCATTTCAGGTTCTTTTGGGTTGGAATCCGTAAGGAGCAGAGATTTTTTTGATTGGCCCAATAGGGTGTGGAGCCTGGTCTCAAACCTTTCCTATGTCATATTCAAAGGTGGGGCCATAAAAAAGGCCGTTGAGGCCCAGGAGGCAAAGGTGAGACAGTCCCTTATTAACTATGAAAAGACGGTACTTTTGGCACTAAAAGAAGTGGAGACCTGGCTTGTATCTTATGTGAACGAGGAAGAAAGGCAGAAAAACTTAGGCCTTGCAGTGGAGGCTGCCAAAAGGTCCCACGAACTTTCCCTCAACAAATACAATGCAGGGCTTGTGGATTTTATAGTGGTATTAGAATCGGAAAAGTCCCTACAGAATCTTGAGGACCAATTGATCCAAAGCCAAGGGGATATCTTATCCCATGTGGTGAGGCTTTATAAGGCCCTTGGAGGAGGATGGAAGGGAGAAATTCATAATGAAAGATAAAGACAGGGAATTTGAAAGGACAGTGAAGGCATTTGGTAGCTCCAGAAAGATAAAAATCTTTTTGGCTGGGATATTATTTTTTCTGGTTGGGACAGGTGTGTGGTACTGGCTAAAGGAAAAGGTCTATGAAGAACAAAAGGTACACTACAGGACAGAAGAGGTAAAAGAAGGCCACATTGTAGTTAGGGTATCTGCCACTGGAACACTCCAGCCTTTGAATCAAGTGGAATTGGGGGTGGAGATATCTGGAACCATTGAAAAGGTGGAGGTGGACTACAACTCCATAATAAAAAAGGGCCAGGTCTTGGCAAGATTAGATACAAGCAAGCTTGAGGCACAGGTGCTTCAGTCTAAGGCCTTATTGGAGATGTCTAAGGCCAGAGAAAAAGAGGCATTGGCGGAGTTAGAGCTTGCAAAGACCAAACTAAGGCAATTGGAGCAGGCAAGGGAGCTTTCGGGTGGAAAGGTTCCTTCACAGACCGAGCTGGATGTTGCACGTGCCAATATCTTAAAAGCAGAGGCAACGTTAGCCTATGCTAAGGCTGAGATAGCCAAGGCAGAGGCGGATTTAAGATACAACCAGACAAATCTGTCCAAGGCAGTGATCAAATCTCCTTTGGATGGGATTGTGCTGGCAAGGAAGGTGGAACCAGGGCAGACTGTGGCCGCTTCCCTTCAAACTCCTGTATTGTTTACCATTGCAGAGGATCTAACAAAGATGGAACTGAAGGTGGATGTGGATGAGGCAGACATCGGAAAGGTAAAAGTGGGCCAGGAGGCAGAATTTGTGGTGGATGCATATCCTGATATGAACTTTAAGGCAAAGGTAAGGGAAATAAGGCTTTCTCCCAAGACTACCCAAGGAGTGGTTACCTATGAGACTGTCCTTGATGTGGAAAATCCCGATCTTTATCTAAAACCAGGCATGACTGCCACTGCAGATATAGTGGTAAAGGAGATAAAGGATTGTATGTTGGTGCCCAATACTGCCTTTAGATTTAGGCCTCCTTTGTCCAAAAAAAGCACAGGAGAAAAGAGGGGGATAATCGGTGCGATTTTTCCCTTTAGACCACCTCAACAGGCTCCAAAGGAAGAGGAAGGCAAAAGACGAAGGCAGAAAGAAAAGGTTATATATAAGCTTGAGGAAGGGAAGTTAGTGCCATGCAAGGTGTTGGTGGGAGAGACAGATGGGAGGTTTACCGAGGTTAGGTCCCAGGAGTTAAAGGTGGGAGATATGGTGGTGCTTGAGGCTCAAAAGGGAAAGGATGAAAGGTAGAAGTCCCCTTATCCAAATAGAAAAGATTACAAAGGTGTATGGCACAGGCCAAGCTGCTGTGCATGCATTAAAGGGAGTTGATATACAGATCTACCCAGGTGAGTTTTTGGCAATTATGGGTGCCAGCGGCTCTGGCAAGTCTACCTTCTTAAATATATTGGGTTGCTTAGATGACCCCACAACAGGCCTCTATCTTTTCCAAGGCCTTGAGGTAAACAAGCTCAATCACAACCAAAGGGCCTTGCTTAGGCGCTACAAGATGGGATTTGTGTTCCAAAGTTATAACCTCTTGCCACGCACCAGTGCACTGGAAAATGTGGAGCTCCCTCTCATCTACAGAAGGATGTCCAGAAACCAAAGGAAAGAACTGGCCTTGAAGGCCCTTGAGATGGTAGGTTTAAAGGGATGGGAGCACCATACTCCTTCTGAGCTCTCAGGAGGCCAGCAGCAGAGGGTCGCCATAGCCAGGGCAATGGTGACCGAACCTGAAGTGTTATTGGCAGACGAGCCAACTGGGAATTTGGATACTGAAAAAAGCCATGAGATAATGCACCTGATCCTTTCCATAAATCAACAGAGGGGCCTCACAGTGGTCATGGTAACCCATGAACCCGATATGGCAGCATATGCCAAAAGGCAGGTGAGGTTTGTGGATGGATTAATAGCTTCAGATGAGGTAGTGCCTTGATCCTAAATGCATTATTGTTGGCTTTACGGGAGATTAGGAGGAATCTTTTAAGGTCATTTCTCACATCCTTGGGGATCATAATAGGTGTGGCATCTGTGATCACCATGGTAACCCTGGGTGAAGGGGCAACCCAAAAGGTAAAGGACCAGATCAGCTCCCTTGGGACAAACCTTCTACTTTTAAGACCAGGCCAGGGCTTTAGAGGGCATGGTGGTGCAAGGACAGTGGAGATTCCCTTTAAAATGGAGGATGTGGAGGCCATTAAAAGAGAGGTTACAGGCCTTGAGGCTGTTGCACCCATGAGCGCAGTTAATGCCCAGGTGGTTTACGGAAATAAAAATAGGCCCTCACAGATCACTGGCACAGACAACGAATTTTTGGAAGCAAGGGATTGGCCTGTGGAAAAGGGGAGGGAATTCACAGAACAAGAAATAAGGTCTGGAGCAGCAGTTTGCATTATTGGAGCAACTGTGGCAAGGGATCTCTTCGGAGAAGAAGACCCCATCCCAAAGAGGGTAAGGATAAAGAGGGTGCCCTTTGAGGTGGTGGGGGTCTTGATACCAAAGGGAGAGTCTTCCTTTGGAGGCGATCAAGACGATGTGATCTTGGTGCCCATAAGGACCTTTCAAAGAAGGCTTTCTGGGAATACGGATGTAGGTAGGATCTTTATCTCGGTTCTACCTGGGAATGACATAAACAGGGCAAAGAAGGATATAGAAGCAGTGATGTCAGAAAGAAGGAGGAGCGGTGAAAGGGAGGGATATGAGTTTGAGGTGAGGGATCTTAGGGAGATCACCCAGGCCCTATCAGAAAGCACCAAGGTACTCACATCCCTCCTTGGAGCAGTGGCTGCCGTTAGCCTCCTTGTGGGTGGTATTGGGATTATGAACATTATGTTGGTCTCTGTAACCGAAAGGACCAGGGAAATAGGTACCAGAATGGCCATTGGTGCCATGGAAAGGGATGTGTTGCTTCAGTTCTTGGTGGAGGCCTTGGTGTTGTCTTCCTTTGGGGGTATTATTGGAATTATACTTGCCTTGGGTAGCTCATATTGGATATCAAAGCTTATGCTCGTGCCCTTTGTGGTAAAACCACAGATCATAGCACTGGCATTTGGCTTTTCTTCTGCCATTGGGATTGGGTTTGGGTATTTCCCTGCAAGGAAGGCAGCAAGGCTAAATCCCATAGAGGCCTTGCGCCATGAATAACCGGATAGGGTTTTGAAAAATCAATTTAAGGAGGAAGAGATGAAGGTAAAACACATAGACCACATTGGGATAGCAGTTAAGGAGTTGGAACAGGCAAAGAGATTTTATGAGGAGATCTTGGGGTTAAAGCTACACGGCGTAGAGGAGGTGGTGGACCAGAAGGTAAAGGTGGCCTTTTTTCCTATAACAGACAGTGAAATTGAGCTTTTAGAATCCACACAGCCCGATGGCCCGGTTGCCAAGTTCATAGAGGCACGGGGCGAAGGGATCCAGCACATAGCCTTTAGGGTGGAAAATATTGAAGAGGCCTTGGCAGAGCTGAAGGCAAAGGGAGTAAGGCTTATTGACCAAGCCCCAAGGAAAGGTGCAGGAGGTGCCAAAATTGCCTTTATCCATCCCAAAGAAACCAACGGAGTGCTAGTGGAGCTGTGTGAAAGGGAATGAGCAGTGGGTGAAGTGATTACAGTTTCAAATCCTACAGTTGGAATTGTACTGGCAGGGGGAAAGAGCAGCAGGTTTGGAAGTAACAAGGCCCTGGAACAGATCCAAGAACAATACCTCATCCAAAGGGTGTTGGAACAATTAAGTGGGCTTTTTGACAAAATTCTGGTGGTAAGCAATAGGCCTGAGTCCTATGCCTTCTTGAGGTGCGAATTGGTAAAGGACAGGATAGAAGACTTAGGTCCATTGGGAGGTATATACACCGGGCTCAGGCATATTTATCCCAACAAGGGCTTTGTATTTCCCTGTGATATGCCTTTGCTGAATAAAGATCTTATAAGATACATGCTCAAGCTCTCCCAAGATGGATGTGATATCTTGGTGCCTCAGGTGGGAGAAGATCTCTATGAACCTTTGCATGCGGTCTACGGACCTAAGTGCATACCGGCCATAGAGGAATTAATAGAACAAAACAGGCTAAGGATCTTTAATCTCTTTTCACGGGTGAGGGTTAGATACTTAAAGTTGGAGGAGATTAGGTTACACGACCCAAAGCTTTCGAGCTTTCTAAATATAAATACCAGGGAAGAACTACAGAGATTCCTCTCTATGAAGGAGAGGGAGAATAATTTAGGTTAAGCATAAAGCCCGCTTAAATATTTGGCCTGCTCCTTTTTAAAGAGTAGGATTGAGTCCCTGGCGATTTCCTTTAAGGCCTCTGGTATGTTTTGAGAGGAAATAATTTCCTCCAGTTGGTTAGAAATTTCCCCCATTTGGTAAAGATATGGCATAAGTTCTGAGGGTTCCTTTTGGGCAGAGGCAAGGGAGTTTTGATAGCCGTCCAATAGGTCTAAAAGATAGTCCAGCTTTTGGGAGAACTCTGTTTGCATTGAAGATACGGTTGGGTTTTTAGAACCAGGGCCTTCCAATTCCTTTTGTAAGATTGCCTCGAAGGATGACTTAGTTTTCCCTTTTGAAGCTGTCTCTGGGGTTTGCTTGGGCCCTAAAACCTGTATTATAGATCCTATTGTCATTTTTGCCTCCATTCTGTTCTGCTGGAGGAAATGCAAGGGTTATGCCTAAGTAAGGTTTTCCTTTAAGTACAGTTCCAAAAGCCATAAGAAGTCATTTGTTTTGAAGGTATAAGACCTGTGTATTGGGTCCTTCAAAGGTTGAAAGTTGAAGTCTTTGCCCGATGTGATGGAGGGTATGGTGAGGGCACAGGTATAGCCCATATCGCACAGTCTGGATTTGATGTTGCCTCCTACCATGTTACAGAGTTCTCCTATTACATCCCTCACCTCATCGGAGCCTATCTCTTCTGGTTCAAGGCCCAACATGCTGCCTGCCAAAAAAGTGGCCAATTCCTTTGAAAAGGTGAGACACACTGCTCCGGCAACCTTACCTGCTAAGCCAACTTGGCCCATATATTTTTCGTTATCTGCCAAAGGCCCAGAGGCATCGGATTGTAAAGGTTCTGCAGACAAAGAGAGCATAGTGGAAAACACATCTGATACAGCTTTGTTTACAAATGGTGAAAAATCTAATTTTTCCAACTGGGTCATAAATACCTCCTTCTTAAGCCTTATCGTGTTCGGGGTTCACACCTTTTTCTTCCTGGAGCTTGGCAATGATCTCTTGGTCTGAATCCTTCTCCAAATCCACCTTTCCTTCTCTAATTGCGTTTAAGAGTGCATCAATATCATCTTGACTCAATATATCCATCGGCTAAAGGTTACTCCTCAAAGTTGCTGGCATAGTAAATGCAAGAGTTTCTCTTAAAAGTCCCCAAAGAGTGGAGGAATATGTGATGTCAACCCAATACATAAATCTCTCCAATAACACTTTGAATTCAAAAAGTCATCAAGTTTTTCAAGGACCTAAGGGACTAAAATTAGAGGACTATAAAAAGGGTAAGTTGCTTTTGTCAAAGGGTGTCACCAAGTCATTTCAGGAAGCTTTTGAAGAATCCCTATCCAAAGAATCCATAGATGCAACCCAAGGCATTGAAAAAAACGGGGTTAAAGGTTCTTTGTATGTGGTCAAGCCAGGAGATACGCTTTGGGATATCTCCAAAAACTTCAAGGTGAACCTGGAGGATCTTATCAGGGATAATAACATACAAAATCCCGAGCTGATTTACCCTGGTCAGGAACTCTTCATAAGAAAAAACAACCATCCCCTTGAACAGGTGGTTGTGGCAAGTTGGTATGGCCCAGGTTATCACGGAAGGCCTATGGCAAATGGAGAGAAATTTAACATGTATGACATGGTGGTGGCCCATAAGGAATTGCCCTTTGGAACAAAGGTGGAGATCCTTAACCCCGAAAACAATAAAAGGGTAGTGGCGGTGGTCAAAGATAGAGGACCATTCATAGCAGGTAGAGACCTGGATTTGTCTTACGGAATAGCAAAAAGGCTTGGGATGGTGGAAAAGGGGGTGGGAAAGGTTGTGATGCGAATCTTGGCCTAATAGGATGCCCTTCCAATTACTTGATTTTATCCATACTCTGGCGTAATCTGTCCTTAGACCAATTTATTCTCCAAGGAGACCACCTATGGCAATAAGAATCCTAATTGTATTGTTTTCTCTCCTGGGCATAATGAACTTAAGTCATGTTTATTCTGCAGAAATTCTAAATAGAATTGTGGCAATTGTGGAAGATGAGATAATTACATTAAGCGATATTAACAAAAGGCTTAGGATGCTTGTTGTTACTGATCCGGAGTTAAAAGATGAATCAAACAATGTTGAACAAATTAGAAGAGAAATTTTGCAAGAACTTATTCATGAAAAGCTTGCTGAAAAGAAAGCCAGAGAACTTGGGATAAGAATTTCAGAAAGTGAAGTTCAAGAGGCTATACAAAGGGTAAAGATAAAAAATAATTTGACCGATGAAGATCTTAAAAAAACCATTGCAGAATCGGATATGACATTTGAGGATTATAAGAGACATATTATTAAACAACTGGAAAGGGAAAAGTTGATTAGTCAAGAGATAAGAGGTAAAATAGTAATCTCAGATGAATCTGTAAGAAATTATTATGAGTTACATAAAAGTCATTTTCAGGAACCTAATTCTATTAGACTTTCATCAATATTTTTACCTGTGAAAGGATCAGATATCGAAAAAACCGTACAACTGGCAAAAGAATTAAAGAACAAGATAAAGGCAGGCGAGACCTTTGAGAATCTTGTAATAAAGTATTCTGAAGGGCCTGGTAGGGAGGCCGGAGGGGATTTGGGCTATTTTGAAATTTCACAGCTTCACCCGGAGTTGAGAAAGTTGGTTTCGCAACTGGATGTGGGAGAAGTTTCTGACCCATTTTTGCTTGGAAATTATGTACAGCTTATTAAGGTTACAGAAAAGAGAGGTGGAAAGGAAAAAAACTTTGAGGAAATAAAAGAGGTAATACGTGATGCCTTGTATCATGAAGAGCTTCAAAAGAGGTTTAGAGATTTTGTGGAGGAATTGAAAGGGTCCTATTATGTGAGGGTAATGTATTGAGATATAGAAGGAGACCACCATGGGCCTGGGAGAGATATTGAGGAGGAGGAGGGAGGAGCTTGGTCTTAGTGTGGAGGCAGTATATCAAAGCACCAAAATTAGAGAAAAGTTTATTGAGGCCATAGAAAAGGAGGATTGGGATGTATTTCCTTCTCCTGCACAGGCAAGGGCCTTTATTAGGAAATACATACAGGCGATAGGACTCTCTCAAGGGCTTATGGAGGAATATGAAGATTCACTTCCTGTTGGCGTAACAGTTTTTACGCCTGTTAAACAAAGGGCTATTGAAACAGATCGTTTTAAATTTAAGAGTATTATCTGGGCATTTGTAATAGTTTTAATTTTGGGAGGAGGACTCTGGTTTTGGGAAAAACATTACAACGGGATTTTTGGCAAGAAAGAGGATAAAACAAACCAGGTGGTTAAGGAAGAGATGGTTCCAAGCAAAACAGTTCCCTCCACCACATTCCCTTCTGAGCCTGTTAATCCTACCCCAAGCCAGGTTATCCCAACACAACAGGAAAATATTTCTGCACATAGACTTGTGCTTACTTGCAATGAAAGGACTTGGGTAAGGATTTATTTAGATGGTGAACCTGTAAAAGAGTATCTATTTAATCCAGGGGATAGGTATGAATGGGTTGCAAAGGAGGGCTTTGAGATTAAAATAGGCAACGCAGCAGGGGTTGAATTGGAGTACAATGAGAAAATGTATAAAAATCTTGGCAGAAGAGGCCAGGTAATTTTACTCAAATTCCCTGAATCGTATCAAAGGAGGGTATTATACTAATATGGCCAATGTGTTAGAGGTATTTGAAGAAAGAGGCTTTGTGGAACAAGTAACAGATAGGGATGCTCTTTACAGGCAGTTTGAAGCTCCAACCACCTGTTATATAGGATTTGATCCAACGGCCAAAAGCCTTCATGTGGGGAATTTGTTGCCAATAATGGCCTTGATTCACATGCAGGATCACGGGCATAGACCCATAGTGGTGATGGGTGGTGGCACTGCCATGGTGGGAGACCCCAGTGGGAAGACAGAGGCCAGGCCTATAATGAGCAAAGCTGAGATAGATTCAAATGCTCTGGTTTTGAAGGCCCAATTTGCCAGGTTTCTGGACTTTGAAAATAAAAAGGCAATTATGGTGAATAACGCAGACTGGTTACTCCCGTTGAATTACATTGAATTTTTGAGGGATATAGGAAGGCACTTCAGTGTGAACCGCATGTTGGCTGCTGAAAGTTATAAGGCCAGATTGGAAACAGGTCTAAGCTTTATAGAGTTCAATTATATGTTGTTGCAGGCCTATGACTACTGGTACTTGTTTAAACACTATGATTGTAGGCTCCAAATGGGTGGTAACGACCAATGGGGTAATATCATTGCTGGCGCAGATCTTATTAGGAGGTTGGAAGGAGAAATTGTCTTTGGGCTTACTTTTCCTTTGATAACAACATCATCTGGAATAAAGATGGGAAAAACCCATAAGGGTGCTATATGGTTGGATCCAAACATGACAAGTCCCTATGAGTATTACCAATATTGGATCAACCAAGACGATAGAGATGTGATTAGGTTCTTATGCCTTTTTACCTTTTTATCCATGGAAGAGATAAAAGAATTGGCCAAATTGAAGGACAAAGAGATAAATAGGGCAAAAGAGATTTTAGCCTTTGAAGCAACAAAGATATGTCATGGAGAAGATAAGGCCTTGGAGGCAAGGGAGATATCAAGGGCCTTTTTTAAGGAGAAATCTATCCATGATATTGCTGAGGGTGCTCCCACTTATCAATTACCTGAAGAGAAGATAAAAGAAGGTATTCCTGCATATGTCTTGTTTGAGATGTGTGGATTATGTCCTTCAAAAAGTGAAGCAAGAAGAGTAATTACACAGGGTGGAGCTTATGTAAATGAGATTAAGGTAAACAGTTTTGATGAAATTATAGATGATAGTAAAGTCAAAGGTTCAACTTTACTGCTTAGAGTTGGGAAAAAGAGATACTTGAAGGTAAATATTGTATGAGTGAAAGAGAAATACAAGAAGAGTTGTTGATTAATGACATAGAAGAAGTGGAATCCATATTGGATCTTGCCGATGGAGAGGCTGAACTATATGATAGAGATTATGACATTGAAACACTGTTACCTGCTCCAACCTGCGAAAAGGCAGTTGTTCCATATGATCCTCTTACTCAGTACTTGATGGAGATCAAAAGATACAGACTCCTTTCGAGGGAAGAAGAGATAGAACTTGCCAAAAGGGTAAGAGAGCAAGATGACCCAAAAGCCACTTTTATCTTAGTTACTTCCAATTTAAGGTTGGTTGTTAAAATAGCCATGGATTTTTATAAGTATTGGAGCAGAAGTCTGATGGATTTGATCCAAGAGGGTAATTTAGGCCTTATTCAAGCGGTAAAGAAGTTTGATCCTTATAGGGGCATTAAGTTTTCATATTATGCTTCCTTCTGGATCAAGGCCTACATCTTAAAGTTCATCATGGATAACTGGAAGCTTGTAAAGATTGGTACCACACAAGGGCAGAGAAAGCTATTTTTTAATCTGGCAAAAGAGAGGGAAAAGCTTTTGGCCGAGGGGTTTGATCCCGAACCCAAATATCTGGCAGAAAGGCTGGATGTGAAGGAAGAAGAGGTGTTGGAGATGACCCAGAGGCTGAGCGGATGGGAGGTTTCTATCACCCAGCCTGTGGGAGACGACGAAAAGGAGACAATAGGAGGGCTTTTACCCGATCCAAGTCAAAATGCCGAAGATCAACTCTCTGACTACCAGCGACGTAAGATTTTGGAGGAAAAGCTTAGGGAGTTTAAAAAGACATTAAAGGGTAAGGAGCTTGAGATATTTGAGAAAAGAATCATGGCAGAAGAACCTGTGACACTCCAAGAGATAGGAGACAAATATAAGGTCTCTCGGGAGAGAGTACGACAGATTCAAGAAAGGCTAATTAAAAAGATTAAAGAATACTTGAGGAGTCAGATACCGAACTTTGAGGAGGACTACGCAGACCTTGTTGGATAGAAAATGGAAAGATATATTTATGCCTTCAGATATTTGGAAGGTAACTATAATACTATTTGTGTTTTGTTGTTTTGGATGTGCTGCTCCAAAGGCCAAAATTAAGGATTATCAAATCACCCCAAAGGAATCTGTTAACGTTGGCCAATCCTATGCGGAAACGCTTTTAGGATACATGGCATATCAAAAGGGAGATCTGGCAAAAGCTAAGGAACATGTATTTAAGGCCCTATCCTATGACCCTGATTCTTCCTATTTGAATTTTTTTATGTCCGTAATTCTAAGACATGAAAATAATCACCAAGATGCAATGTTTTATGCGCAGAAAGCAGTTGCTGCAAATCCTAATAATCATGAGGCCCATGCCCAACTCGGTGACTTGTATATGTTGCAAAAGGATGAGGAAACTGCTTATAAGCACTATCAAAAGGCATTTGATTTAAAACCTGAAAATGAAAGGGTAGGTCTTATATTGTTAAGTCTTCAGGTAAGGCGAGGTAACCATCAAGCTGCAATTCAAACTTTGGATACCCTTATTGAGCGCAGACCTGATTTGGCCATTGCAAAGTATTACAAGGCAAAAGTACTTATAGATATGGATAGATTGGATGAGGCGGAGCGCATACTTCTTGAGCTAATAGAGTCAGAGGAAGATATTCCATCGGCATATATGGACTTGATAAACATATATGAATATGAAGGCCGACATGAAGAAGAAAAAGAACTTTTGAGACAAATAATCCAACAAAATCCTAATGATACGTCCATAAGAGAGAGATATATAAATGTGTGTCTTAAACTCAAAGATAAAAAGTGTATTGAAGAGCAAATAGAGTACTTAAAAAATAGATCCAATGAATCCATTAATTCTAAACGGCTTTTAGGGTCTATTTACATTCAGATGAAAAGATATCAGGATGCCATTAATATATTTGATTCCGTCCTTCAAGAAGATCCAAGTGATGATAGAACAAGATTTTTACTTGGCTTGTGTTACGAAAGCGCAGGAATGCTAAATGAAGCCCTAAATTTATTCTATGACTTTCCGGAAGAATCAGATTTTTATTCAAAGGCAATATACGAAATTGTCAGAATTTTTATGAAATCCAAAAAATATAAAGATGCTTCAGATCTACTTCAAAAGAACAGTCAAAAACTTAAAGGAGATTCTCAGTATTATATTATTTTTAGTTTTTTAGCCGAAAAGTTACAAGGTGTAAAGTCAGCAATCAATATTATAAAAGAAGGTCTAAGTTTTAAACCCGAAGACGAAGAACTTCTTTATAGGTTGGGTATTCTTTACGACAAAGCAAATGAGAAAGGCAAGGCATTGGAGATAATGTATGCTATTCTTAAAAAGAATAAAGATCATGCAGATGCATTAAACTACATAGGTTATACATATGCAGACGAAAATAGAAACCTAAAAGAAGCCCTTAACATGATAAGAAAGGCATTAAGACTTAAACCTGGCAGTGGATATATTATTGATAGTTTAGGATGGGTATACTTTAGGCTTGGAGACATGGAGAAGGCAAAACGCTATTTGATGAAGGCTGTAGAGCTTGAACCTGAAGATCCCATAATAAATGAGCATTTGGGCGATCTGTATCTGAAATTGGGAGACACCCCCAAGGCCTTACACTATTACAATAGGTCTGTTAAGCTTGGGAATCCTCAAAAGGAAAGGATCTTGGATATAATTAGAAGGCTTAAATCCAAATGATTTTCTATCGTTTTTTTGCCTTTGTATTCCTGGGGATCTTTCTTTCAATAGGCTGTGCCAAGATAACACCCACCATAGGTATTAAAATTTCAAAGGACCAGTTGGTTAATGCACTCAGGTCCTTGGATAAGGCGGAAAAGAACATAATGAGCTTTGCCTCAAAGGGTTTAATGGAGATTAGCCATATTAGTGGATCGCAAGAGTTGAAATTTTACGCCGTTGGCACTTCAGAGCCTTTCAGGATCAGACTTGAATGGTTGGCTATGCAGGGTCTACCCATATCAACAATTATAGTGAAAGATCATAACTGGTTGATAATAAATTACATGGAGAAAGTTGCCTATGAGGGGTATGGTTCGTGTGAAAAGCTTTCTGAATTAATGGGAATTTGTCCAACAAAATCAGAATTATATTCTATTCTCTTAGGAGAGTTGGTTCTTTGGGAGTATACTATTATGGATGTTGATGAAAGAAAAGGCGAAGTTAGCATCAAATTGGATAATGATAGGATTATCACTATTAGTTTTGATAAGCAATTTGCTTTAATCAATGGTTTTAAGGATATAGATAAAAATGTCTTGGTGGAATTTTATAATGGCAAGGGCAATGATAGTGTATTCAAAAATTTTGTGAAAATTAATAGTGGAATTCTAAATCCCACTATTACTTTAAAATTTAATGAACTTATTAAAAACATCGGGATAGAAAATGATTTTTTTGAAGAACAGATTCCATATAATTTCAAGATGATTAATTTTTGAAAATTGAAGCTTTAAAAGCATGAGTCACATAAACCAAATTAAATTTAAGAGACCACTTAAAATTGCTGTTATTATCAAGAGATTTGTAACAACCGGAGGGGCTGAAAGATATGCTTATGAAGTAACAAGAAGAATTGCAAAGGAACATGAAGTACATGTCTTTGCCCATGAGTGGGAGCATGAAGAAGGAGATATCGAGTATCACGCCATAGCAAATCCTATAAATAAACCCACTTGGATAAAGCAATGGCTATTTAGTAGTAAATGTTATGATGCATTAAGTAAGGAGTCTTTTGATATTGTTCATAGTCATGAAAAGATTGTAAATTTTGATGTAATGACCATTCATTCCCCTTGTTTTAAATCAGGGATATCCAAGTCTGGAAAGTATGGTATAGGCATATTAGATCTTTTAACAACATTTCTAAGCCCGAGGAAATTAGGGTGGCTTGTTTTAGAAGATAGACAATTTAGAAAGGGAAAGAATAAGATATTTATCGCAGTTTCCGAAAATGTTAAGGAGAACGTAAAACTTAATTATAAAATAGAAGAATCTCGTTTTCATATAGCTTACCCTGGAGTTAATTTAAATATAGAGTCGTTGAATGCCTACAAGAAAGATAAGTTTAATGTCCGGAAATCACATGGGATCTCTTCAGAAGATACTGTTTTTTTGTTTGTGGGGAGTGAATTCAAAAGAAAAGGTTTTGACATACTCCTAAAGGCATTCACAGTATTAAAAGAAGAAAAGGCCAAGATTTTGGTGGCAGGAGATGGTGGTGGAAGACTTAATGAATACAAGAAGTTAGTCAGCAAGGTGGGCATTTCTGACAGGGTAATCTTTTTAGGGTTGGTAAAAGAAGTGGAAAGACTTTATGCCATTTCAGATGCCTTAATATTACCAACACTTTCAGACCCTTCTCCCTTGGTGCCCCTTGAAGCAATGTGGGCTGGACTCCCTGTTGTTATGTCAGGACCAAAGTACTGTGGTGCTTCTGAACATGTGAAGAATAGTGAGGCCTTAATCTTAGAAGATCCACTAAATGTGGATGCACTATCCAAGTTTCTTAAGGACTTAATGGATCCTCTTTACAGATCTAATATAGCATTAAAAGCAAAGGAATTGGCCTCAAGCTTTACTTGGGATAAAACAACTTATGAGACCTTTCTTGCTTATGAACATGCCCTAAAACTCAAGGGTTATTTTAAGGATACTTGATCTTTAACTTATCAAGAGTCAAATCATGTTGCAGTTCATAGCACTTTGCATACTTGTAAAATGTTTCTTCAAAGTTTCCCAATGAGATAATAAACCCAGGCCATCCATCCATAAATCCTCCCTTTATGAAAAAAATGTGAAAAAATGCCCACATTGCGTGAAACAGTGCGGTTGCTAATTTTGGTTTCTTTCCTTTTTTAACAAGTTTTTCCGCTCCAAGAGATGAGTATCTATTTATCTTATCTAAAACCTGAGAAAGGTTTTTGTAAGGGACTTGAATTATAGGACTCTTTAGATAACCTTTGGGTTTGTTTGTATGTAAGACATATTCCTCATGAACTGGGTCATCCTTAAATTCCATTACACCTTTTCTAAATAGTTGCGGTTGTCTATAATCAGGATAAAAGCTTGAATGTTTTATCCATCTGCCAAGAAAGATATTTCTCCTTGGTATAAAATAGGCATCTAAAGCATCCTTGTCTGAAATAACCTGTTGGATCTCTTTGGCCGCATCTTTTGTACAGCGCTCATCTGCGTCAAGGCTAAAGATCCACTCAAAGTTACAAGCTCTGATTCCTTCATTTCTCAATTTTCCAAAACCTTCGAATGGTACTTGAATGACTTTTGCTCCCAATGATGAGGCTATTTTTTGAGTTCCATCTGTGCTATAAGAGTCTACAACAATAATTTCATCAGCCCATTGAACACTTTGTATTGCGTCTTTAATTTTATCTGCTTCATTATATGCTAAGATATATACCGAAAGATTTGGCCTTATGGTCATCTTAAATCTCCTGTATCGTAATTTTTGCACATCCCAACTGTGAGCGAAAACAACAATAAACTACCCGAATCAAGAAAGGTGGAATTAAAAAAGCCACCTAATAATAAAACTAAGAGAGAATAAATTATAAATGAATAGACCAAAGAATTTCTCTTTGGCCATGAAATTTTAAAAAGATTAAGGAAAAACCATATGTAAAAGCCAAAACCCAACAAACCAAAACTCACCAGAATATAGAGGAAACTGTTGTGAGGGTGTGCAATAAAAGGATCATTGCTGGGTCTAATAGTCTTTAAAGCACTCCCATAGCCGCCTGTCCCCACTCCAATTATGGGATTTTTTAGGAAAAGTTCCAATGCACCGTACCACATATAAAATCTGTCTTGATTGGCAGTATATTCCTTACCCCAAACTTTATCTGAAGGCCCGTTTAGATGGTATCTTAATTGATTGAATGTTAACAGGGCTCTCTTTTGAACAATAGGCGAAAGTGAAAACAACAGGATAACAGGAAATGCAAAACACAAAGCCATCTTGAGATTTTTCTTGCCTATGAAGTTATTAACGATGATTGGAAGGGAAATTAAAAATACAAAATAACCAGTTCTACCTTCAAGTATAGTGAGATGAAAAAAATAGGTTGCAGCAAAAATAATACTGAAATATTTTAAAATCTTTTTTGTAGATATTTTATAACAGTAGCTGCAAGTTAGCATTCCCAATACAAGATATAGAGTTAAATTGTTATATCCACTTCCAAGCCCCGAATACCAATTATATTTTGGAGGTAACAGTCCTAAAAATTGAAAGATACCAATAATAGCATTAATAAAAATGCCAATTAAAAATGCTAAAATTAAATATTCAGCATCAGATTCTTTTGCTAATATTAGGACAAGTGCAAATGCAAAAAGCCAGTAGTATGTTTTTAGGGCAAATTTGAGACCTAACCCATTAGTATCTGAAGAATAAAAAAGTCCAATCCAGTGGATAGCTATTATTGCTAAACAAGGCAAAAGCCATTTAGTGCGAATAAATTCGTTTAATTTTTTTGGGCTTATGGTTAAAAAACTTAGGATTACACCTAACCCAGCTAAAATAAGGGAAGGAGTGATACCAAAAGATATACTGAGAAAGAGGCAAAGAAAACATAGACATGCCCAATCTCTTAGCTTTGAAAAATTTAATGAGGGCATTATACCAATTCCACTTGTGTTACCCGTTAACATATCCATAGCCGCCTGATCTTTTTTGCGGAAAAACCCTTTCTAAAACTGAATTTGCATTTATTAGCTAAACTAATCCTACCATGCAAATCATATTAGTGTCAAAAGATATTAAAAAGTTGTGTATAATGAAACTGTTAAAGCTTTAAAATTTGGAGTGCTCTTATGAATCCAATATAGATTCTGTTTTTGTGGCAAGCTTAGGAAATTAGGGCATTGTGGTTAGTTAAACAACTCTATATTAACAATCCTTATAGGATTAGATTTAAATTTTTCCAGCTGCTTTCTCGTTTTATAGTTATGATTACTTTTGGGTAAGTGATGGGTAGGTACATACCATGGCACTTTAAACTTGACAAACAAAGAATAATTAGAGAATTTTAAAGTGACAATTATATTGTTGAGTAAAAAGCGGGATTTCATTTCAATGGCTACTGTAATTAAAACGAGGTCATTACCAATAACAAATAAAAAGGTCCTGGAACTTTTGTGTAAACACAAGCCATGGGAGGGTAGAATATTAGATTTAGGATGTGGTGAAGGATATTTTTCATCTTTGGTTGCTAATAAGTTTTTTGAAAACGGTTATGAATTATTAAAAGGTAAACTGTATGCCTGCGATCTATATCCTCAAGATTTTAAATTTGATAAAATTGATGCTGATTTTTGTGATTTTAATTTGGATTTACCATATGACGATATGATGTTCGATGCAGTCTGCTCCATTGAGGTGGTTGAACATCTTGAAAACACCTTTCATTTTGTGAGAGAGATCTATAGAATCCTAAAACCTGGTGGAGTAGCCATAATAACGACTCCGAATATATTGAACATAAACAGTAGGCTCAGGTTTTTTTTCGCCGGTTTTCCTTTGCTTTTTGATCCAATTCCAATTAGTTCAGAGGATCCAAGGCATTTGGGAGGTCATATTAGTCCAATATCTTACTATTTCCTTGCGTGGGCGTTTAAAAAGGCTGGTTTTCATAAAATATACCTACATACAGACAAATTAAAAAATTCAGCTAAGTTTTTAGCCGTATTTTTCTATATTCCCATAAAGCTCCTTGGAAAGCTAATTTTTTCTAAGATCAAAAGATGTAATCCACACATCTATAGGGAAAACGTAATGATACTTTCAAAAATAAATTCGTTAGATTTGCTATTAAGTAGAACTGTTATCATAGAGGCAATAAAATAACCATAAAGAAATCCATCAACTAACATGCCTTTAGGTATTTATCAACGCCATTTTTACAATAATACTCTTTTTGACCAATTGACTGACGAAGTAGCAAGACATTTTTTGGAAGGTTGATCCTGTCATAATGAGTATGATAAAGATGGTATGAGTTTGCTCGAAACTTTATGTCTTTTCTTTTTAAACCGTATTTGTAAAATCTAACAACTAATTCAGAATCTTCTTTTCCCCATCCTATAAAGTCTTCATTAAAACCATTTACGTTTATAAAATCATTTTTAAAAAAACTCATGTTACAGCTTCTTATACCTTTTAGACTTTGCGAAATTCTTATCAAAGGAAATGGCAGTTGAATTGCATTTAGTATATTTTTAGCTTCACCTTTGATATATAATAAGAATAGCTTTTTAAACGATATGTCCCAGAAGGTAAACTCTTTAGATATGTGCTTTCCCAAAAGTACTCTATGGCCTTGAATGAAGTAGCCTTTTTCAGCATGAGTAATGTGATCTTCCACTAAGGTTCGACAAGGGATTGAGTCATCATCTGAAACTATGATATAATCTCCAGATGAAGATGCTATTGCTTTATTTCTTATTGTTGCTGCTCTAAAGCCATTGTGTTCGTGCCAGACATGAAAAATTTTAATATTTGAGCTTTGCTGGAGCCTTTTTATAGTTAAACCTGTTTCATGAGTAGAGCCGTCATCTGCGATCACGATTTCATGGGGGAGAATGGTCTGATTCATATATCCCTCGATAACCTTCCTTAGATAATCAGGGCGGTTGTAAGTTGTTATTACTATTGATACCCTATCTAAGCTTGCCATCTTTTGTGTGTTTTTTATAAAAATTGGGACTATATTTCTTATACATGAGCTCTTGTGACTTAGCAATGGTTAAGTTGAGCCTTTGGAAAGATTAAAGGATTTAAATGTATATTATGGTTCTAAGGAGGTTTGATGGATTCAAAACTTTGGGGCTTGACTTGGTTTCCTCGTTCTTTTAAACTCCTAAAGGGCATGTAAACGGATTAAGAGCAAGTCTTAGGTGAGAGGGCGATATGGAGAAAGGTTCAGGGGTAAAGGAAAGGATAAGGGATGCTGCATTTAAGTATTTCATGGAGATGGGTTTTAAGGCCACTACCATGGATCAAATATCCAAGGCTTTGGGTATCAGCAAAAAAACCTTGTACAATTACTACGGCTCAAAGGATGAACTGGCAGAGGAGTTTTTAAGAGATTTTTTTAATTCATTAAGAGAAAAGTCCGATTTAGCAGCCGAGAGAGAAGAAGATCCTGTGCAGAGACTAAGGGTAAAACTTAAGCACGTAAAAGAAGAGTACATGAAGATAAACCCTGCTTTTTTTGATGATATTCAAGTATATGCACCAGCGGTATGGCAGACGTATGTTAAATTAAGGGAGGAAAGGGCAAGGAATTTGGAAAAATATATCATTGCCGGGCAAAAACAAGGGGTTTTCAAGGATATTCCACCTTATGTGGCTGTGATGTTATACCTTGGAATGACTTATACCCTTTTTAGAACTGATTTTTTGGAACAAACAGGAATTTCAAGGGATCAAGCCTTTGACATGATAATAGAGATGTTTGTGTGCGGATTAATGAAGCTTGATAAGAAATAAACTTCACTCATTTGAACGGTTGCCAATTCCCACTTAGACAAAAAGCCACCGAGCGGGATCGAACCGCTGACTTCCTCATTACGAGTGAGGTGCTCTGCCTGCTGAGCTACGGTGGCCTAAAAATACATTATCACATAGTATAAGTGGTGTAAAGCCCAATCCCTGATTAAGTCACAGGAGTCTCTAACAGGACCCCGGCGAGTTTTTTGGAGCGCCTCTTTACTAAACGCCACCCATCCTCCCCTTTAGCAAAGGGGAGGGGTCAATTGATTCTCAATGTGAAGAGGATATTGTAGTCACAGCAAATCTGCCATAATCCCTGGTATAGGCAAGATAGGTATAGGCAAGATAGATACTGAGTTCCCCCTCTTCTTGGAAGAGGGGGTTAGGAGGAGTTAACCAACCCCACCCGACCTCCCCTTTAACAAAGGGGAGGGGGGTTAATAGGATTGGCAGGATAAGGACCAAGCCCCCCTCTTCTCTGAAGAGGGGGTTAGGGGGAGTTATTCAACCCAACTCCCTTTAACCTTACCAAGCGAAGGAGTGGATGGCCCATATTCGGTAAAAGGGGCCTCTGGATAGTTAACCAATCGCTCGTCCACTCTACTTCATTCAAAAAGTAAAGCTCATTTTCCTTCTTCTAATCAACTAACCTTCCTAAACATTCTTTCCTACCCAAAAATTTTGACTTCACCATATTCCTGGAGTCTCTAAAGCAATAGGTTGACTTAATAAAAGCCTAAGTTAGTATTGGAGGTTATCAAAATTTGGAGGAAGTGGATGGATCTCAAACAGACGCTTAATCTACCGCAGACAGATTTTCCCATGAAGGCCAATCTGGTGAAAAAGGAGCCTCTTATTTTAAAAAAATGGGCTGAGATAGGCATTTACGGACTTTTAAGAAAGAATTCTAAAGGGAAGCCTCTCTTTATACTCCACGACGGGCCTCCATATGCCAATGGCCATATCCATATGGGGACTGCCTTTAATAAGGTGCTTAAGGACATCATCGTCAAGTCAAAGCAGATGGATGGTTTTGATGCGCCCTATGTTCCTGGGTGGGACTGCCACGGCCTTCCCATTGAACATAAAGTGGATCAAGAGTTGGCCGAAAGAAAGGCCCATATGGGAATATTGGAAGTTAGGGAATATTGCAGAAAATACGCAGAAAGATTTATTGATATACAAAGGGAGGAATTCAAGAGGCTCGGCATATTTGGAGAATGGGATGATCCTTATCTTACAATGAGCTATGATTATGAGGCACAAATCGTAAGGGAATTTGGAAAGTTCGCACTAAATGGTAGCTTAGTCAGGAGCAAGAAACCTATTTATTGGTGTGTTTCTTGTAAAACTGCTTTGGCAGAGGCAGAGGTTGAATATAAAAATAAGGTTAGTGATTCCATTTATGTAAAGTTTCCAATGCTTGATGATTTGGGCAAAGAATACGAAAATCTTAAAGGTAGGCAAGTTTCAGTTTTAATATGGACTACAACCCCTTGGACTATACCTGCTAATTTAGCCATTGCATTACATCCAGATTATGAATATGTAGCTGTTGATACAGGAGATGATGTTTTTCTTTTGGCCAAAAGACTAATGTACATAACATTGGAGATGTTAGGTTTGCCTTATAAAGGAGTTTTAGCTGAATTTAGAGGAACAGAGTTAGAGGGTAAAAGGGCAAAACACCCTCTCTATGACAGGGAATCCATTGTATTACTTGCTGATTATGTTACATTGGATGCAGGTACAGGGTGTGTGCATACGGCTCCTGGGCATGGGCAAGAGGATTATGAGACAGGTCTAAAATATAACCTGGATATCTATTCACCTGTGGGAGACGATGGTAGATTTGATTCCACAGTGGGAGACTTTCAAGGTATGCTTGTATTTGAAGCAAACAAATTGATAAATGAAAAACTTAAATCATTGGGCATGCTCCTAAACCAGGGAGAAATACAACACGAATATCCCCATTGTTGGAGGTGTAAGAAGCCTGTTATATTCAGATCCACAGAACAGTGGTTTATTTCCATGGACAAGACAGGCCTAAGGCAAAGGGCACTTCAGGCAATAGACCAAGTGAAGTGGATTCCCAAGTGGGGAAGGGATCGCATATACGAGATGATCAAAAATAGGCCTGACTGGTGTATTTCAAGGCAAAGGGCATGGGGAGTGCCAATTACTGTGTTTTTCTGTAAGAACTGTAATGAGCCAATTGTAAACCAAGATATAATTGAGCACGTGGCCCTACTTATGGAAAAGCAAGGTGCAGATGTGTGGTTTGCCCTCCCAGAAAGGGAACTCTTGCCACCTGGTATCAAGTGCGGGAAATGTGGTTCAGAGGAGTTCAGAAAGGAAACAGACATCTTGGATGTGTGGTTTGACTCTGGCGTATCCCATGCTGCAGTCTTGGAACGAAGATCCTATCTTGCAAGCCCTGCGGATATGTATTTGGAAGGATCTGACCAGCACAGAGGTTGGTTCCACAGTTCCCTTCTTTGCTCTGTGGGCACAAGGAGAAGGGCTCCGTACAAGAGCGTGCTCACCCATGGATTTGTGGTGGACGGCCAAGGTAAGGCCATGCACAAGTCTGCTGGTAATGTGATTGCTCCAGAAGAGCTCATCAAGGACTACGGTGCTGAGATAATAAGACTTTGGGTTGCTGCAGAGGACTATACAGATAACATTAGGCTGTCAAAGGAGATACTACAGAGGCTCACGGAAGCCTATAGACGTATAAGAAACACATGTAGGTTTATCTTGGGAAATCTTTATGATTTTGATCCAAGTACCCATAGTGTTCCTTTATCTTCAATGGAAGAAATAGATAGATGGATCCTAAACAAGGCACATCGGCTAAATCAAAGGCTAATAACTGCCTATCAGAATTATGAGTTTCATGTTGTGTATCATGGTTTACACAACTTCTGTGTGGTGGAGTTATCTTCTTTGTACTTGGATATTTTGAAGGATAGACTCTATATATCATTTCCTGAGTCTGTAAAAAGAAGGTCTTCACAGACTGCTATGTATCATATCTTGAACATACTGGTGAGGCTTATGGCTCCGATTCTTTCTTTTACAGCCGATGAAATTTGGGAATATATACCCAACAAAGAAAAGAGCCCAAGTGTTCACATGGAGCAATTCTGGCCTATTGACGAGTCATTTATAGATACAGCCTTGGAAACCAAGTGGGAAAGGCTTCTCAAAATAAGGGAAGAAGTAAACAAGGTGTTGGAAACAAAAAGAAAATCAAAGGAAATAGGCCATTCTTTAGATGCATTTGTGACCATTGGGGCAGATGAGAATACCCTTCAATTTTTGAAAGGGTTCAATGACCTGAGGGAGATATTTATAGTGAGCAAGATTGAACTATTGCCTTTTGAGGAGCTTTCTGAAGAATATGTCTCCCGTATAGAGGGACTTAAGATAAAGGCCACTTTATCTCCTTATCATAAATGTGAAAGATGCTGGGTGAGAGATGAAACTGTTACCACAAAGCCCTTTGGCCAGCCCATTTGTGGAAGGTGTTTAGATGTGCTGGAAAGATTGCAGGTGACTTTTTCATGAATTGGATCCTTCTGAGTGGGATTACATCAGGTGTGATTTTTCTGGATCTTTTGTCAAAGGAGCTATTGGAGGCAAAGATCCACATAGGCCAAAGCATACCCTTGATTCCTGGGCTTTTAAACCTTGTGCACGTAAGGAACAAGGGTGTTGCCTTTGGCCTTCTTTCACACCCTTCTGTATCGTGGTTGCTTCCTTATGTTGGAGTAATCCTCATAATGGGTCTTGTTATCTTTGTGTTTTATCTTAAACCAAAGACTAAGCTTGAGCTTATCTCACTGGGCTTTATTATTGGAGGAGCTATTGGAAACTTATATGATAGACTTTTTTTAACTGAAGTTAGGGATTTTTTTGATTTACATATTGGTTCATATCACTGGCCAGCATTTAACTTAGCAGATACTGCCATTACAGTGGGTGTAGCCCTGTTTTTGATTAAGATAGTGAGCACAAAAGATACAGCAAAAAAATAACGCCACTGTTGTTTTAATAAACCAATAAATTTTTTTAAAAGCTATTAGCAAGCCTTTCTAATCTTGTAGGCTGTGGCAGTTTTCAAAGTCCCCACAGGAGTACTCAGATCCATCAAGGAGTGAGTGACCACTAAGCAGATTCCTTTGCTTTCAATTCACAAGATTTTGCTAATTGGGAGGAAGAGATTCCCAAGATTTCTCCAATAATTAGCTCAGGTGGGATATAATAGAATCTTGAAAGACTACAATCTTTAACCGTTTAAGAGTCTGATAAGAGGCCTTTCATCGTATATGTCCAAGATGTTCAGGCATCCGTAGTCTTGCTGGATTCTAAAGGCAAACTTTAAATCCAAACCAAGGTATCGGGCAATTATAACCCTGTTCACCGCACCATGGCCCACTATCAAGATCTGTTTTCCCCTAAACTCAGATATTATATGGTCTATAGCACCATATATCCTTTCTGAGAACTCCCTTAAGGTCTCTCCGTTTCCAGGTGGTCTAAAGTCAACTATGTTATTTTGTCGTTTTATAAGCTCGTCGGGATAATCTTGCCTTAGCTGCGATAGGGTAAGACCTTCCCATTTCCCAAGATAGAGTTCCCTCAGTTCGGGCATCTTCCTTATGGGCACATCTTGGTAAGAGGCTATGATCTGTGCAGATTCATAGCTTCTTCTTAGGTCGCTCGCAAACACAGCATTTAGCTCCACAAATCTAAGCCTCTCTGACAGTCTTTCCATCTGGTATCTTCCCATCTGGGAGAGCACCACGTCCGTATGCCCATACACAGGGATATTTTCAGCTCCCTCAACCTGGCCGTGCCTTACAAGATAAATCCTGGTTTTTGTGTCCTGTCCCATGAAACCTCCTTTTTTTGCTATATATGGGATTTTGGGATTCCAGTGCAACAAATTTCAAGGATACTAAAATCTATATTAAAACAGGCTCTGTTACCATTGGTCTTCCTTTTGTTTACCCGATGAAAGTTTAGATAATTATTTGCTTTTCTAAATATCATCAATGTCTTAAAATACCTTAGAATATTTCTATGGAGGCAAGCTTGAGACAGAAGATCTGCAAAAGATGTGGTAGATGCTGTAGGATCACCCCTCCCTCACTCTTGGAAGAGGATATAACTCTGTTTACCGAAAATGAGCTGGATTACGGTTATGTATATACCATAAGGGCAGGAGAGGTAGTATGGGATAATTTGGAAGATAGTCTTATAACTTCACCCTTTGAACTCTTGAAATTCAAGGAGTCAGAAGAAGGTTATTGTGTTTTTTACAACCATGAGGAAAAATCTTGCTCAATATATGACATAAGGCCATTACAATGTAGGGCTTTTTTCTGCATGGATCCAAGCGAATTTCGGAAGGTCTTTGAAAAGCCAAAGTTAACAAGATACCATTTATTTAAAGATTCAAGCATTATACGTCTTATTGAAGAACACGAAAAGAAGTGTAATCATGACTTATTAGATAAAATGATTAAGCAGATCGAACAAGATGGTGAAGATGCTGTAAAAAAAGTGCTTTCTATTTTGAGATACGACTACGAATTACGTTTAGCCGTTAAAACAAAACTAAATATACCCGAAGAGTACATGGATTTGATATTTGGAAGGCCCCTTTCAAAGACTATAGAGTATTATGGTTTAAAACTCCATAAGGAAGGAGATACATTCACACTCACTCTATCTGTTGATTCTCCAAAAGCTCCCGTCTGATCTTTCTTCTCCTTTCGATGGGCAAGGTAATAACAAATGTTGTGCCTCTGGTGGGTTGGGATTCAACTGAAATAAAACCGTTGTGAGCCTGAATAATCCTTCTTACAGTTGCAAGGTCAATACCTATTCCGTGTACCTTTGTACTAAAGAAAGGTGTAAAAATGTAAGGAAGATCCGTTGGAGAAATCCCCACACCGTTATCCTTAAAGTATATCTTCAAAAAAGAATCATCCTTCTGATCATAGATCTCTATATGGCCGTTTCCACTTTCGATTGCATCTAAGGAATTTTCCAGTAATACGGAAAAGACCTTTTGAATGAGTTGCCTGTCCATGTAAAGGTATGTATCACTTAGCCTTTGGTCTATCTTAACTTCTTTAGCCTTTGCTTCATATTGGAAGGATTCTAACACCTCTTCCATCAATTCCTTTATGTTCCATTCCTTAAACTCTGGTTTTGGCAAGCTTACAAAGGCTTGCACTTTTTTAACCATTGTTTCTATTCTCTTAAGATTGGTTATAACATTCTGATAGTTTTTTAGATTTTCTTCACCTAACTCACATACCTTTTTTATTTTATTTATAAACCCTCCAATTGACAGAAGTGGATTCCTTATTTCATGGGCTATGCCGTTTGCCATTTTGATAAGATCATCATAATTTCCAGTCTGTATAATTTGTTTTAACCTTTTTGTGGAATCAATATCTTGTATACAATACAAAGTAAAATTATTTTCTATCAGTGGTAGCATGTTAAGATATGCAAAAAACCTTACACCATTCCTTTTGATTAACATAAGCTCACCTTCAAATTTCTTGTTGTTTCTGGCAAGAAAAAGTAGATTTGGGTATAAGAAATCCATGTCCTCTGGTGTAAATAATGTTGACAAAGGTTTTCCTTTTAACTGATCTGGTAAGAAACCGAAAATATTCTTTATGGGTTCATTTGCATAGACTATTTTACCTGAGAGGTCAGTGATGATTATAACATGTGGGATGATTTTAAACAAGGGATTCTCTATCATGTCGAGAATACCATCGTTCAGTTCCTTAGAATTAATAAGAGCCAATTTAACCTCCCGAGATCTTAAAAAGTCTTATTTCCTCAACTTTGAACAAATATGCTAAAATTACATATACAAAGGCCCCTACTAAAACAAGTGCAAGTACTTTTGTCATTAGGGCAGTAAAGCCACCCACATTAACAAAAAGGAAACTATTGCCAAGGTATACTATCACAGCCATTACAGCAGAACAAATTATGCTCTTTGCCATAGATTTTAACAAGGCATGTGTTAGATTTCCCTTTGTTTTTTTCTCAAGCAAATAATATAGGATAGCAGCCTGGGCCAGAGATGCTATGCTCAATGCCAAGGCAAGCCCTGTATGGCCAAAGGGTTTCATCAAAATAACTCCGGCAACAAAGTTTACCACAAGTGCTAAAATTGCCACATAAACAGGTGTCTTTGTATCCTTTAATGCAAAAAAGCCTGAAGCCAAGACCCTTATCTGGGAATAGGCCAACAGCCCAACTGCATAAGCACACAAGGCCTTGTTGGTCATGATGGTATCGTAATGGGTAAACTTGCCCCTCTCGAAAAAGAGTTGAACTATTGGTTCTCCCAGAATTATAAGACCAAAGGTGGCGGGGACAGAGGTGAAGCTCAGAATTCCCATAGCTTGGCCAAGGGTTTTATTGTAGGTATCCCAGTCCTTGTTTGCCGCATGTCTGGAAAGGGAGGCAAGGGAGACTGTTCCCATTGCCACACCGAATATTCCCAAAGGAAACTGTACCAGCCTGTCTGCATAATAAAGCCAGGATACGCTACCTTCTCTCAAGAAAGAGGCCAAGAGCGTACCTATTACTTGATTAAGTTGGTATACTGCAGCTCCGAAAAGGGTTGGAAGGGCCAATAGGCCTATGCGCTTTACTCCTTCGTCCTTAAAAACAGGCTGAAAGCTAAACTTAAAACCAAAACTTTTTACAAAGGGCACCTGCAATAAAACCTGGGCAAGGCCTCCCAGCAGTACACCTATGCTTACTGCTATGATTGGAACATTAAACATTCGCGCCAGATAGATTGCGGAGATGATCATAAATATGTTCAAAAAGATGGGCGCAGCAGCAGGTGCACCGAAATGGCCGAAGGCATTTAGCACACCCATAAAAAAGGCCACAATACTAATAAGCAAAATATAGGGGAACATAATCCTGGTTAAGACCACAGTGAGATTAAATTTCTCTGGGTCAGAGGTAAACCCATAGGCAGATACTTTAACTATCAAAGGAGAAAAAATAATACCCAATAAAGTTACAAAAACAAGCAGCAAAAAGAGACAACTCAAAACTCTATTTGCAAGTTTAAATGCCTCATCCTTTCCCTTTTGGATTAAATAATCTGAGAAAACCGGCACAAATGAGGCAGTTAGTGAGCCTTCTGCAAAAAGTTTTCTTAATAAATTGGGAATCCTAAAGGCCACAAAGAATGCGTCTGCAACAAAGCCTGAACCAAAGATATGTGCGAACACCATATCCCTTAAGAGGCCCAGGATCCTACTCAAGAATGTAAAAAAACCCACTACACTTGCAGATCTTGCTACTCTAATGCCCTTAATCACTCAAATGTCCTAAGAAGTTCAAAGTGAACAAAGCTCTGGCTCCAATTGCTTACTAACCAGAAGTATTGCATATCTTTTTTGAAAACCTCCCAAAGGATCCCTTTTAAAAGATCCTGGGTTTAGGTAAAGCGTTCCCTCTAAATAATTTACCAAGGGCCTATGGGTATGGCCAAAGAGGATGGCATCCACACCTTGAAACTCCTCTCTTACCCTGTTCAATATGCCCCAAAAGGCCCCTGAACCGTGCATTATTCCTATCCTGAAACCTCCAATGGAAAGAATTTCTCGTTTTGGTAAAAATGCCTTTAAACCCTCTTCGTCTCTGTTTCCTGCTACAGCAACCAATTCTTTCTTGTTGAAAAATTCATAGACCTCACGGGAAACCATATCACCCAGGTGTACTATTAAATCCACCTCTTTAAAAGGCCCCTTTAGGAGCGCAACCAAATGCCTATCGGGTGTCTTTAAGTGGGTATCGGAAAGGATGCCTATAGTTTTACCCACTGCCTCATATCCTTAAGGCCAGTTCAAATCCTTCTCTTATTGCATCTATTGCCTTGCCAATTTTTTGGGCATCACCTATCAAGTAGACTTCCAGATTGTGGCCCAATAGTTCTGTATAAAGCTCGTTTTGGGGTACTGATCCAGTTGCCAGTACCACTGAGCCGGCTTTTATTTCGAGCTTCTCATCGTCTTTTAATGCAATTACTCCATCCTCTTTTATCTCGGTTGCTTGGGTGTTTGTAAAAATTTCCACCCCCAATCTCTTCAATTCGGCAAACACAGTCCACCTGGTTGACTGGCCCAGATCTTTGCCTGCCCTTGGAAGCATCTCTAAAATAACAACCTTTTTGTTACCAACTGAGCAGTACTCCCAGAGATCTTTTACTTCCTCTGCCTTATTTGTAAAAAGAAAGAATAGGTCTTCAGGATTCAAGGTCCCGTGGCTTGCAACATAGAGAGCAGTTTCCAGCCCAACCGCATTTCCTCCTATTATAACCACAGGGTCTTTTAGCATCACCTTTCCTTTTAACACATCCCAGGCCTGGTAAACATGGGGAAGATCTACCCCTGGGATATCCAACTTGTGGGGCCTTGCTCCTGTGGCTATTACCACAGCATCGGGTTTTTCTTTAAGGATTAATTCAACTTCAGCCCTGGTATTGAGCCTTATATCCACCCCAAGGTGCTTTGCCTGGTTTTCAAGATCCATAGCCAAGGTAACCATTTCTTTCCTTCCGGGGATCCTCTCATTGAGCAAGAGCTGGCCACCTAAACAAGGGGATGACTCAAAGAGTATGACCTGGTGCCCCCTTTCTCTCAAGGTAATGCTGCACTTAAGCCCTGCAGGCCCTCCACCTATCACAGCAATTTTTTTCTTTTCTTTTGAAGGCCTTATCGCCAGGTCTGCTTCTCTGCCTGCCAATGGATTTACAAGGCAGGTTACAGGCCTAAAGCTAAAGATGTTATCAAAACATCCCTGATTACAGGCTATGCAATGGTTTATCATATGTGCCTTTCCTTCCATTGTTTTTTTGGGGATATCTGGATCAGCTATCAAGGCCCTGGCCATTGTAATCATGTCTGCCTCTCCCCTTACCAAGAGCTCTTCTGCCAGGCATGGGTCGTTAATTCTATTGCTTGCTATTACAGGCACCTGAACCGTCTTCTTTATGTTTGAAGCAAGGTATGCAAAGCCTGCCCTTGGTACAAACATGGTGAGCTGGGGGACTCTTGTTTCATGCCAGCCACCTGTGATGTTGAAGAGATCAACACCTGCCTTTTCCAGTTCCTTTGCAAAGATCCTGGCCTCTTTGTTGGTATTTCCTCCTTCCATAAACTCGTTTCCAGCAAGCCTCATAATAATTGGGTAATCTGGTCCAACTGCCTCCCTCACCCTTTGTACCACCTCTATACCAAACCTCATCCTGTTTTCCAAAGAACCACCGTATTTGTCTGTTCTAAGGTTTGTAATGGGAGAAAAGAACTGGCTTATAAGATATCCTGCGCTACCCAAGATCTCTACTGCATCAAAACCTGCCTCCTTTGCACGCCTTGCAGCCTTGGCAAAGGAATCTTGGACCAAGGGAATCTCTTCCAATTCCAAAGCCCTTGGTACCTCTCCTGTAAGCTTGGACCTCACAGCAGAGGCAGAAAAGGGCTTTTTCCCGCCGATCATGGCAGAATGTGTATATCTACCTGCCTGATATAATTGTGCCGCAATCCTGGTACCTTCTGCCTTCACCTCCTGGGTAAGCCTTCTGAGCCCAGGGATGAACCTGTCTTCAGAAAGCCCAATCATGGAGGCCATTCCTGCATATTCATCAATGGTACATCCTCCCACGATAATAAGACCGACTCCACCTTTTGCACGTCTCTTGTAAAACTCCACAAGCCTATCTGTTACAATACCCTCTGGCGTATAACCCAAGTGCATGGCAGTCATGACTATACGATTTTTGATCTCCAATCCGTTGATCTTTATGGGATTAAAAAGGTATCTGAATTCCATGGGCTTCTCCTGATTCAAAGAAATTTTGGGGATTATATGGTCAATACATTCCTGTTGCAAGCCTTCAAATATTGCTTGATTTTCAAAGAGATTGTAAATTAAAGGTTAGTGTGGTTAATCATCGGGTAATGGTAATGGTGAATCCACAAAGGACAAATTCTTTCACCCAACAGGGGAGCATGATTGAGACTTTCAGGGAACTCCTCCTATTTTTTAGGCAACATATAATAGACGAATGGGTTAAAAGACTCCACACAGAGGTCAGCAAACAATATTCCTTAAGACCCCTGGCCGAACTTTACCAGACAGTCACAGAGGCCTGCGATGCCAACTTTGCACTTATAATCAATGGCGATTTCGGACCTATAAACGATTTCATCTCAAAGATAACTAAAATGAGGTTGGAGGCAGGGTTTACACTTTCAGAGATCCAGAAGGCCTTTGAGCTTTATAGAACCATACTTATACCTTTGCTCTTGAATAATTTAAAAGATCATGAGTTAAAAATTGCGATCAGTAAAATCAACGATTGCCTTGCTTATACAATTCACAGATTTAGTGACTATTTTCAAAAGATGCATGAAATGACCATCATTAACCACAATAAAGAGCTTGAACTAAAACTCAAATTGAAGACCATAGAAATGCGAGAATCTGAACTTAAATATATGACTCTTGTTGAGGAAATAAACGAAGGATATTTTGTAATTAGAAATAGCAGAATTGTATTTGCAAACAATGCATTCTGTCAAATGCATGGTTATAGTCATTCCGAAGTGATTGGTAGACCTTTTTGGATGTTTGTGAGTACTGAGTCGCGTGATCGAGTTACCCAAATTTATAATGATGCAATTTCTAATAAACCTGCTCCAACCATATTTGAATACATGAGATTGACTAAGGATGGTAAGAGTTTCCCCACAGAAATAACTGCAAAAGTGAGAAGGCACAGAGATGGCATAGAAAACATAGGTATATGCAGAGATATAACATGGAGGGTAGAGCTACAAAAGAGGACTAGGGAGGCAGAACAGCTTCGTTACGTTGCACAAGTTACAAGTAGCCTCTCCCATGAATTGCGAAATCCTTTGGCATCAATAAAGCTAAATCTGCAGATACTGGCAAAAAGCCCTCTTCTAAAGGGAAACGACGCACGGAGGGTACAAATTGCAATTGGTGAACTTATGAGGTTAGAGGGGATTTTAACCGAGTTACTTGAATTTTCAAGGCCATTGGACCTTAAACTGGAACCTGCCAATTTAAATGATATCATTTCCTCTTGTTTGGAGTTGATGGAACCCAGATTCGGGGAAAAAGGCATACTGCCTGTGTTTGAAGCAGACCCGGCCCTTCCCAGGCTGCTTTTGGATCCCCAAAAGATGACCCAGGTCTTCGTAAACCTATTGAATAATTCCATAGAGGCAATTAACAGAGGAGGAATGGTAATAGTTACAACCACCCAAAGGGAGGAAGACGGGAATCATTATGTGGATGTAACAATTGAAGACAACGGCCCTGGTATAGAAAAGGAATTACTGGAAGAGATATTTACCCCTTTTTTCACCACAAAGAGTAAAGGCACTGGTCTTGGCCTTTCCATAGTAAAAAGGATAACCGAGTCACACGGTGGAACAGTACAGGCAAAGCTTAGATATCCCAAGGGAGCAATTTTTGTGGTGAGCCTGCCCATAAGGAGGGCTTCATGATAGAGGTGTTGGTGATAGATGATGAGTATCCAATATTGGAAACCCTTAAGATGTATTTGAGTGAAAAGGGGTACAAGGTATTGGTGGCTAAGGATGGGAAAGAAGGGTGGGAGACTCTTTTAAGGTTTGGGCCTAAGATAGTGATATTGGATATTCGGCTTCCGGATGTTAATGGGATTGATCTGTTAAAGAAGATTATAACCCGATTTCCAGGGACCAAGGTTATCATGATAACTGCCTTCCACGAGATGCAAACTGCCATTGAGGCCATGAAGTCAGGTGCCTTTGATTATATCAAAAAGCCTTTGGATATAGGTGAGTTGGATAGGGCCTTGGGAAGAGCAGTCCATATGTCAATGGGCCATAACGATCACGGCATTGGTACAGAAGGAGGTGAAGACCAAGAGGTCTTGGTGGGGAGTAGCCACTCTATGTTAGAGCTCCAAAAGACCATAGGAGTTTTGTGTACTAACAATGCAACAGTACTAATCCAAGGAGAAACAGGTACAGGAAAGGAGCTTGTGGCAAGGCTTATCCATAAAAACTCTTCATTAAAACATGGGCCTTTTGTGGTGTTTGATTGTGCAGGGGTTGTGGAAAATCTGTTGGAATCAGAGCTTTTCGGCCATGAAAAAGGTGCCTTTACAGGTGCTATCTATACAAAGAAAGGTGCTGTGGAAAGGGCAGAAAACGGCACGCTTTTTATGGACGAGATAAGCGAGCTTCCAATACAGTTACAGGGAAAACTTTTGGGCTTTTTACAGCGAAGGGAATTCCAAAGGGTTGGTGGTCATGAGGTATTAAGGTCCAATTGCAGGGTGATGGCAGCCAGTAACAAGGACCTAAAGGAGATGGTCCATAAGGGCCTGTTTAGAGAAGATCTTTACTTCAGATTAAAGGTGGTGCAGGTCCACATCCCTCCTCTAAGGGAAAGGCTTGAAGATATACCAGAGTTGGTTGCCCATTTCATGGGAAAGATCAACAGGGACATGAAGTTAGGTATCTCAAAGTTGGAAAAGGGTGTATTGGATCTTCTTATGGCCTATTCATGGCCTGGAAATGTGAGGGAACTGGAAAACACCTTGGTGGAGGCTATGGTAAAGACCAGGGGCGATATGATCTCCAAAGAGACAATTCAAAGGCTCCTTGGCCAACCAAAGGGCTCAAAGGAAGGATTTAAAAATCAACTAACCACATTGGAAGCAGTGGAAAGGGATCACATCATGGAGACCTTAAAAAAGGTAAACTATAGCCGTAAGAAGGCAGCCCAGATATTGGGTATTTCCCTCCCCACCTTAAGGGCTAAGATAGCCAAATATGAGATATTAATGCCATGATACCTGTGTTGCTTTCATACCTTTCGGTAGTTTCTGCATGTACCTTTATTGCATTAGGTCTACACGCCTATAAACAAAACCCAAAGGCCATTTTAAATAGGCTATTTGTTTGCCTTTGCTTAAGCCTGGCCACCTGGGCATTCAGCTATTCATTTGTGTATTCTGCATCCACAAAGGAGATTGCATGGCAATGGTACAAGGTATCCAGCTTGGGCTGGTGCACCTTTATGAGCATAGGTTCCCACTTCTTGCTAAAACTGTCCGGGAAAGAAATGGTTAAGGAATGGAAACTATACCCAATTCTCTATGTGCCACCCATCTTTTTTTTGTACAAAGTATTTTTTGACACACTCTTAGTTGAAGATCTGATCCAAGGCCCATTTGGGTGGGTAGAGGTCTTATCTGAAGACAAAACTTGGATACTTGTGTTCTTGGGATATACAGGGTCTTTATTGTTCTTTAGTTTCTACATTCTTTATAATCGGGGCAAAACAGCAGAACTCAAAATAGAAAGAAAACAGGCCATGCTTATTGTAAGGGCTGGTTTTGTATCAACATGCCTGGGTTTTTCTTCAAACTTAGTAGCTCCATTACTAAATATAACCCAGCTTCCAGCTCTTGCTCCTATTTTTATTTTGATATTTGCTTTTGGAGCCTATATTGCCATTACTAAATATAAGGCAATGGCATTGGATCCTATCATAACCGAAGATAAAATCCTTTCATTGATAGACGATATGGTGATTTTGCTGGACAGGAAACTAAAAATCATTAAATGTAATCCTCAGTTTCTACAAATATTTGGGTTTGAACCAAATCAAGTTATCTCCCATAATGTGGCCGATATCTTTCCTGAATTAAAAGATCATCTAAAAACCGATCATCTTCAAGAACAAACTATGGAATTAGAACTTCAAGATTATAACGGTGAAAACATACCGGTAAGAGTCTCTATTGTAA
>Ga0197142_1000542_pt1 | contig 34815 bp, 31 predicted proteins | sample GBS60_MetaG_FD_148614 | JGI IMG/M metagenome (GOLD analysis project Ga0197142, IMG submission 148614) | Sediment microbial communities from Great Boiling Springs, Gerlach, Nevada, United States - GBS 60_MetaG | ecosystem: Environmental > Aquatic > Thermal springs > Hot (42-90C) > Sediment...
ATCTTTACTTAAGTTCTATGGATACTATAAGAATATACCTGTTGAAGATGTATTAAGTATGAAAATCCTATCTAACAAAAATCTCAGAGTCATCTTTAATTCCTCAAAGACGACAAGATTCAAACATAAAACTCCTTTATGTAAAGATTTTATAGTCTTTAAGTATGAAGATAGATTTGTATACCACATAATTTGATAAAAATCAAGAAAATTAGACAAATTCAATCTTCAGTATTGGAAAATCGTGATATATAATAGATTAGACGCCCTGGAATTCTCCAGGTATTTTTGGTTTAAATTTGCATAGTGTTATGTAATATATACGATAAATGTTTTATTTTTATCAAATTGGGAGGTGTGGTGAGTGAAGTTGCTTACATTTAAAGGAGGAGTCCATCCACCTGAGAATAAGTTAACTGAGGATGAGAAGATTCAACGTGCTCCGTTGCCAGATAAAGTTGTTGTTATGATGGCACAGCACGCTGGAGCCCCAGCTAAGGTTATTGTTCAAGTTGGGCAACAAGTTAAGACTGGTCAAGTTATAGGAGAACCACAAGGTCCCATATCTGCATACGTGCATTCACCAGTTACAGGTACCGTTACCAATATCGCTAAGGTGAATAGTGCAGTACACGGTATGGCAGTTGAAGCTGTTAATATTGAAAGAAGTGGTGAAGATGAGTGGGAACTCTTGCCCAAGCTCGACTGGTCAAAAGCCTCGAAAGAAGAGATTATCGAACAGGTGAAAGTGGCTGGAATTGTTGGACTTGGTGGTGCAATGTTCCCAACCCATGTGAAACTCAGCCCGTCCAAACCTGTGGATGTTTTGATAATTAACGGTGCTGAATGTGAACCTTATCTTACCATCGACCACAGGGTTATGCTTGAGATGGATGAGGAAATCTTAGAAGGTATCGAAATTACTAAAAAAGTGCTCGGGGTTAATGAAGTTTATATTGGAATAGAAAGTAATAAGAAAGATGCAATTGAGTATTTGGAGAGAAAATGGAATGGCAAAGTAAAGGTTGCAGCGTTGAAAACGAAGTATCCACAAGGCGCGGAAAAACAGCTTATAAAGGCTATAACAGGAAAAGAAGTGCCAAGTGGTGGATTGCCAGCCGATGTTGGTGTAGTTGTCCAAAATGTAAGTACTATGATAGCAATAAAAGAAGCCGTTGTAGACGGTAAACCACTTGTAGAGCGTGGAATGACACTTACTGGTGAAGGAGTAAATAAGAGGGGGAATTGGTGGATTAGAATAGGTACTCCAATATCTTGGATTATCGAAAACCTCGGCGGGGGGTTGGTAAATAAGTATAATGAGTTGAAAGTACTCATGGGCGGACCAATGATGGGAATTCCAGTTCCAAATTTGGATACACCTCTTTTAAAGGGAAACAACGGTATTACCGTCATATCGGAACAAAAACGCGAAAGTACAAACTGTATCAGGTGTTCTTACTGTGTCTATGTATGTCCAATGAACTTACAACCATATTTGCTTGATTTACTCGCAAGAAAGAAGAAGTACGATGATGCTGCCGCAATAGGTTTGTTCGATTGTATTGAATGTGGTTCTTGTACGTATATCTGTCCAGCAAATGTCGAGCATGTCAAATCAATAAAACTTGCAAAAAAAGTTTATCGCTCACTGCGAGGTGGTAAGAAATGAAGCTCTTAACATCACCAGCTCCACACGTAAGAACGCAAGATTCGACAAGGAAAATTATGATTGATGTTATTATCGCGCTTGTTCCAGCGGTTATTGCAGGTACTTTCTTTTTCGGACTGCAAGCACTTATTCTCTCGATTTTAGGAATGGTCAGTGCGGAAGCTCTTGAATTTTTTATACTTAGGGTATTAAGAAAGGATAAGAATTTCAAGCCTAATGGCAGTGCCGCAGTTACCGGTCTACTTCTTGCTTTGAATTTGAGTGTTGCAACGCCTTGGTGGGTATTGCTAATTGGTGTGCTCTTTGCAATAGCGATTGTTAAACATACATTTGGTGGGCTTGGTCAGAATATCTTTAACCCAGCGCTTGCAGCGAGGGTATTCCTCTTAGTCTCGTTCCCAAACGTTATGACAACGTGGTATAAGCCGATAGCATCGTTTACGGGGTGGTACACTGACATTCAGACTACCGCAACGCCTCTTGCAGTTTTGAAATCTGCGGGTTTTAGCAAGGTTTTCGAAAGTACGAATTATTTCAATTTAGCATTTGGTAATGTTGGTGGTTGTATAGGTGAAACGAGTGCCATACTGTTATTCCTCGGATTTCTTTACCTACTATTCAGGGGACGCATAAAGGTAATTATTCCTGCCACATATATTGGTAGTGTGTTGCTTGTTTCTGCTATTTTTTACAACGTGAATCCTGAAAGGTTTGGTTCACCATTATTCCACTTACTCGCTGGAGGTCTAATGCTCGGTGCACTCTTTATGGCAACAGATATGGTTACAACACCGATGACTTTAAAAGGTCAGGTTATATTTGGGCTTGGTTGTGGTATTATGACGATGTTGGTTAGATACCTGGCTGGTTATCCAGAAGGAGTCTCTTTATCAATACTTCTTATGAATGCACTCGTTCCAATAATCGATAGGCACACACAACCTAAGATATTCGGGAGGAGAAAAAATGAGCAAAAGTAAGAACAATAATTCAAAAAGTGAAATGTGGAAATTGAGCTTAACTCTGATGGTTTACACACTTATAGCGGGTGTTCTTCTTGCACTTGTTTATCAATACACACAATCAAGGATTGCTGAAGCCGAGTTGGGAAATGTTATATCATCGATGGCTTTCTTGCTAACTGATGAGAATGGTAATGAGATAGTCCCACTCGATGAAGTAAAGAAAACAGTGATTAGTAAGAGAAGCGAGATGGGTAAAGTACTATACGAAGATGGTGTTGGAAGTGTACTCTCGCCTGTATATGAATTTCAAACAGAAGATGCAAAGTATTACATTGTTTCAGGCTTTGCTGTTGGATATGGCGGAAATGTCGTGACAATGGCGGCGTTTAAACTTGATGAAAGTGTTGGAGAACTCTCGTTGAAGGCGATTAAAGTCCTTGAATACTCACAGGAGACACCCGGACTTGGTGCAAAAATCGCTGAACCTTTTGTGCAGGAAAGGTTCTATCCAATCTCAGAAAGTGGTTTAAAGGCTGGGCTTAAAGTTGATAAAGATGCCGGAAAGCAGAATTTAGAGCCAGAAGAAGCAAAACAAGAGGGTGTTGTTAAGGTTTCAGATGTTATGACAGGTGCGACAATTACTCCGAGAGCTGTTGTAAATTCATTAAATACAATGTACAAATTCATGAGGGAAAAGCATCTTGGGGGTGGTCAATAATGTCATCTAAACTATCAGAATTTACCAAAGGGATTATAAAAGATAATCCTACGTATGTCCAGGTGCTCGGTATGTGTCCCACGCTCGCGACGACGACAAGTGCCAAGAATGGTTTAGGAATGGGACTTGCTGCAACAGCTGTACTTGTTATGTCAAATGTCGTTATATCTGCTATTAGAAAAACGGTACCTGAAAAGATAAGAATACCTATATTTATAACGGTTATAGCAACGTTCGTCACAATCGTTGATTTGTTGATGCATGCATTTACATATGATTTGTGGAAAACTCTTGGGCTTTTCATCCCGCTAATTGTTGTTAATTGTATCATTATGGGGCGAGCTGAAGCATACGCATCTAAGCACGGTGTTGTAGATTCTCTACTTGACGGACTTGGAATGGGCGTTGGGTTTACGCTAAGTTTGGTGTTGCTTGGGAGTATAAGAGAATTATTTGGAAATGGAACAATATTCGATATTACAATTTGGGGTAAGGCATTTAATATGTTCGTTATGATTTTACCACCCGGTGCTTACTTAACACTTGGACTGCTGGCTGCACTTTTTGCAGCAATTTCAATTAATAAAGAAGAAAGAGCTAAAAAAGTAGCACAAGCCCAGCAAGCACAACAAACACAACAGAAGGCTGGTGAAGTAAAATGAGATTGTTTTTGATTCTGCTTTCAGCCATGCTTGTTAATAACTATGTTTTTGTCAGATTTCTCGGTATATGTCCGTTTTTGGGAGTTTCAAAAAAGACGTCGACTGCCGTAGGTATGGGGATAGCTGTTGTTTTCGTTTTGACAATGTCTTCTGCCATTTCGTGGGCTTTGGATTTACTCCTTGTAAGACTTGGAGTTGAATTTTTGAGAACGATTGTATTCATTATAGTTATAGCAACGTTTGTGCAATTTGTTGAAGCGTTTTTGAAGAAGAACAACGAGACACTTTATGAAGCACTCGGAATTTATCTTCCTCTCATTACAACTAACTGTATTATTCTTGGAGTTGCTATTGTTAACAGTCTTGCAAAATATACATTCTTTGAGGCTATTTTCAATGCGCTCGGTGCAGGGTTCGGATTTCTACTTGCACTTGTGATATTCTCCGGTATAAGAGAAAGATTGGAGCTTTACGATGTACCAAAACCATTTTTGAATCTTCCAATTTCTATGATAACAGCTTCTTTGCTCTCCTTAGCATTCATGGGCTTTCAGGGAATGATTAAATAAATACAAAGAAGGTATTAATTTAGATAAGTTCCGGGAAAACCCGGAACTTCTTTCTTTGTGGATACAAAAATACGTAGTTGTATGATAAAATAATATGATACGAAAAGTGAAATAATCAGCTAAGTATATGGAGGTGCGTTTATGAACGTAAGAGAGTGGAAGAAAAACCTTTTTGGTAAAGAACTTGTGTTTCAACACGGAAAGGTTGCAAAGCAATCTGCAGGTTCTATTTGGGCAAGATTTGGCGATAGTGTTGTTCTTGCGACAGTTAATGTCTCGGACAAGGTTGTCGAAGGAATTGATTTTGTACCGTTGACTGTGGAATTTATGGAAAAATTTTACGCTGCTGGAAAGATTCCGGGTGGTTTTGTAAAGAGGGAAGGAAAGCCATCTGAGAGTGGGATTCTTTCATCGAGGCTTATTGACAGACCTATCAGACCACTCTTCCCTAAGACTTTAAGAAATGAAGTACAGGTTATTGTAACTGTGCTTTCCGTTGATACGGATTGTCCAACTGACGTCCTTGGAATCGCTGCAGCATCTCTTGCTTTAAATATCTCACGAATTCCTTTTGACGGAATTGCAGCTGGTGTACAGGTTGGATATGTAGATGGTGAATTTGTTGTTTTTCCAACAGTTGAGCAACTTGAAAGAAGTAAAATAGATATTGTTGTTGCAGGAACAAAAGATGCAATAACAATGGTCGAAGGCGAGGCAAAGGAAGTAAGTGAAGAGGAGATGCTTAGAGCACTCATGGTTGCCCACGACGCAATTAAGCAAATCGTTTCTTTCCAAGAAGAAGTTTTAAAAGAATTCAACGTTGAAAAGATGCCTCTACCAGAACCAAAGTACAATGTTCAGCTCGTTGAAAAGTTTGCCGAATATGTCGATATGAATGAACTTGAGAAGAGAATCTTTATACGTGGAAAGCAAGAACGTGCAGAGATGGCAGATGATTATTACGAAAGCATCGTTCAGAAATTTTTCGAGGAGAATAATATAAGTGAAGAAGAGCAGGAAGAATATGTAATTCCATTGAAGGAGAAATACGATGAACTGTCGAAAAAGCTCATGAGAAAGATAATAATAGAACGTAACTTGCGTGCAGATGGAAGAGGACCAAAAGATATAAGACCGATTTCATGCGAAGTTGGGTTGTTGCCAAGAACACACGGTTCTTCACTCTTTACACGTGGAGAGACGCAGAGTCTTGGTATCGTGACACTTGGTTCACCAGCCGAAGAACAGATTATTGACACTCTTATCGAAGAAGGCACAAAGAGATTTATCCTTCACTACAATTTCCCACCATTCTCAACAGGTGAAGTGAAACCTCTTAGAGGAACGAGTAGAAGGGAAATTGGGCATGGACATCTTGCAGAAAGAGCAGTGAAGGCAATAATTCCACAAGAAGAAGAATTTCCGTATGTTATTAGAGTTGTCTCAGAAATTCTCGAATCAAATGGTTCTTCATCAATGGCGACGGTTTGTTCCGCATCGCTTGCATTGATGGATGCGGGTGTACCCGTAAAGAAACATGTTGCAGGTGTTGCAATGGGATTGGTACTCGAAGGTGATAAATCGGTCGTGCTGACCGATATTATAGGACTTGAAGACCACTGGGGAGATATGGATTTCAAAGTTGCGGGTACACAAGATGGTATTACGGCTTTCCAGATGGACTGTAAAGTATCTGGTGTAAGCGAAGAGCTTCTGAGAACGGCACTTTACCAAGCAAAAGAAGCGAGACTCTTTATTCTTGATAAATTGTACGAAACTATTTCAGAGCCAAGAAAAGAACTCTCACCATATGCGCCGAGAATCAGCTGGTTCTACATAGATCCTGCACGCTCTGGTGAATTGATAGGACCGGGCGGAAAGACTATTAAGTCTATTATTAAGATGTTCGATGTCGAAATATCACTCGATGATGCAACAGGTAAAGTAACAGTTAGTGGGGTTGATGCCGGAAAGGTTCAAGAAGCAATTGAATACATCCAAAATATGTTCAGAGATATTTCCACTGGTGATATATTTGAAGGTCGAGTAACACGAGTTGAAAATTATGGTGTGTTTGTCGAAATTGCACCAGGTAAGGTTGGCTTAGCACATGCAACTAAACTTGGGAACATTAAACCAAACACATTCAAAGTTGGAGATAAGATAAAAGTCCAGGTAATGCAAGTTGAAGAAAATGGAAGGTTCCAACTCAGGAGGGTGGAAGAATAATTATATGATTCAGATATCTGAGAATGTTTATTACTATGAAATTCCAGGTGTTCGTTCGGCGACAATTGCATTTATTGTTGGCTCAGGTCCGGTCTATGAGCCGGACCATTTGCTCGGAATATCGCACTTTATTGAACATACTGTATTTCGTAAGACAAAGAAGAGAACGTTGAAAGAGATAAAATTTCCCATCGAACAAGTCGGCGGTCTGTTGAATGCTTGGACTGATAAGGAAGACACTGTATACTATGCCAAAGTTCCATCATCCTTTTTTAAAACGGCATTTAATATACTTAGGGAGATAGTCTTCGAACCGGATTTCACTGCCAGAAATGTCGAACTTGAAAGAAAGATTATACTCCAAGAATATTACTCAGATTTGGAAGTACCCGAGCAAAGACTTTTTAATAAATTTTTTGATGAATTAATAGAAGGTCCACATTCGAAGTCCATAATTGGAACGGAGGAAACGATTAAAAATATAACAAGGGACGATATTGAAAAATTCCATGCAGAGATGTATTCGCCATACAATATTAAGCTTGTGATTGCAGGACATGTCGATGAGAAGGATATGAAATTGTTGAAAGAGTTTAATCTCAGCGATGGAATTAAAACTGCAAAGCACACCTCAAAATTAAAAACAGGAATAGTATGTGATAAGTTCAAAGAGACTCAACAAGTACACTTTTTGTTTGCTCACGAAGGTATTCCACTAATCGATGATGAGCATATTTATGCTGGAATGGTTTTAAAAACGCTCCTTGGTAGTGGTATGAGTTCTGTGCTCTTCGAACAGATTAGGGAAAAGAAAGCATTAGTTTATGACATAAGTGTTTCTCAATTTCAGAGTAAAGAGTGGGGAGTTTCACTCATTTATGCCGCAACTTCTTTTGAGAACGCTGAGAAATTGGTCAGAGAGTTATTTGAACTTCTTAGAAATCTGAAAATTACGAAGAAAGTATTTGACTACGGTAAAAAGAGATTGCTCGGCTATCTCGAATTACTAACTGAAAGCACATCTTCGCTAATCTCTTTGTATACACAATACTTGGCGAATGATGTGCCAGCAAGAAGTGTCGACGAGATTATAAAGAATGTTAAGAGTGTTACGGAAGAAGATGTTAAACGAGCTTTTGAAAAATTGATTACTGGTCAGTGGTCGCTTGCCTATGTTACTCAGGAAAAAGAACTTTCAGTAAACTTAAAAGATATCTGTGTTTAAATTATAATTTCATTGGAGGTGATACTAATGCACGATTTTGATATACTCACGCCTCGTCAGATAGTTGCTGAACTTGATAAGTATATTATCGGTCAAAAAGATGCTAAAAAAGCTGTTGCGATAGCAATAAGAAATAGGATTAGGAGGCAACGATTACCCGAGAATTGGCGGAAGGAAGTAATACCTAAGAATATATTACTCATAGGCCCAACAGGTGTTGGAAAGACGGAAATAGCAAGGAGACTCGCACAACTTTCAGGTTCGCCGTTTTTGAAGGTTGAAGCGACAAAATTCACAGAAGTCGGATACGTAGGTAAGAATGTCGATTCAATGATTAGAGACCTCGTTGAGATAGCAGTGAACATGGTAAAACAGGAGAAGCTTAAAGAAGTCGAGCCAAAGGTAAAAGGGCTTGTTGAAGAGAGAATACTTGATGCTTTAGTACCAACCAAGAAGCAGAGCGTTCCATTTGCCAATATATTCGGCTTCCAAGGTGTTCAGCAACAAGAACAACCTGAAGAACATGATGCGAAACGTAGAAGGACAGAACTGAGAGAAAAGCTTGCCAACGGCGAGCTCGAAGATATGGAGATTGAGATAGATATCGAGGTTAATCAACCGGGTGTTGGTTTTGTCGGTATGCCCGATATGGAAGATATGGGGATAGATTTTTCCCAGATACTCGGGAATATACTACCAAAGCAGAGAAAGAAGAGACGCATGAAGATTTCAGAGGCGAGAAGAGCCCTAACGCCAATCGAATCTGAGAAACTTATCGACATGGACGAAGTTATTCAAAAGGCTCTTTCTTTAGCGCAAGAGCGAGGAATTATATTCATAGATGAACTTGACAAAGTTGCCGGTGGCGGGCAATCTCACGGGCCAGATGTATCCAGGCAGGGCGTTCAGAGAGACTTACTACCAATAGTTGAAGGAACGACAATTTCAACTAAGTACGGACCTGTTAGAACAGATTTCATACTTTTCATCGGTGCTGGTGCGTTCCACATGTCAAAACCAACAGACTTAATTCCAGAATTGCAAGGACGATTTCCGATACGTGTAGAGCTTGAACCTTTAAAAGAAGAAGATTTCGTAAGAATATTGACAGAGCCAGAGAATGCACTAATAAAGCAGTACAAAGCACTTCTCTACACAGAAGGCATTGAACTGGAATTTACAGAAGATGCCATCAAAGAGATTGCAAAAGTAGCATTCAAACTCAATGAAAAGATGGAAAATATTGGTGCGAGAAGACTCTACACGGTTGTTGAAAAGGTGCTTGAAGATATTATGTTTGATGCTCCTGAAGTTGAAGAAAAGAAGATAGTTGTTAATAGTGAGTTTGTTGATAGGAAAATAGGAAGTATCGTACAAGACGAAAATATGGCTGCTTATATACTCTAAGCAGTGAAATATATTTCAAGCGGAGGTGAAACCGTGGTAGGGATAAAGGCAAGACGTGCAAAAGAAAGTTTGTTGGCATACTTGTTTTTATTACCATCTATTATTGTTTTAAGTATATTTACATTCTGGCCAATAGGCTTTTCTTTTGTACTGAGCTTTTTTAAGTGGGACTTTAGGAATATGAAGAACCCGTTTTTTTATGGATTTGGAAATTACAAGGAGATATTGAAGTTCGACTATCCGGTTAAGTTTCCGTTCTATAAAGGACTATTGTACAGTTTAGTGTATATAATGCTGGCATATTTGACGATGGTATTTATCTTCAGTATCTTTGAGTTGATTATGAAAAAAAGAATTGGTGTTAAAAATGCAACCTTTTTGGTAGTCTATTTGACGATATTAGTCGTTTATTTCTTTGTTAGAACAGAGCTTAACATGTTACTTTTAGCCATACTCTTAGTATTATCAGCAATATTGATATTCGCACTGATTTATAAAAAGCTTGTTGATTTCAAATTAATGAAAGCCCATGCATGGCTTGGTTTTGTTATATGGATTGTAAGTTATGTACTTTTTGAGTTTAAATTTAGTGCTACATTCAATAATCAAAGTTATGGCATTATTGATTACTTAGTCGATGCTTCAGAAAAGAACTTATTCTTCAAAGCACTTACGAATACAACTTACTATGTTATTTTAACAGTTCCTATTGGTCTTACCCTTGCCTTACTTATTGCCTTACTATTAAATAATAATATAAAGCTTAAGGCATTTTTCAGAACGTCGTTTTTCATACCATTTGTCACATCGAGTGTTGCAGTTGGTTTGATATGGAAATGGATATACAACGACGATGTTGGATTGTTGAATTATTTGTTAGTCTCTATGGGTTTGGAGCCTGTTAAGTGGCTGAAAGATGCGAGATGGACTATCCCAACTGTAAGTATTGTTTCGATATGGAAGACGGTTGGTTATAATGCAATGATATTCTTAGCGGGATTGCAGAATATCGATACATTTTATTATGAAGCCGCAGAGGTTGATGGTGCTAACAGTATGCAGAAATTTTTGAAAATCACATGGCCGCTTCTCTCACCAACTACGTTCTTCTTGCTGATTGTTTCCGTTATAGGAGCTTTTAAAGTCTTTCAGGAAGTATTTATACTTTACGACGGATTGCCAGGACCTTATGGAAATAGCGGTATGACGATGGTTTACTATGTTTTTGACCTTTTCTATCGCCAACAGAGGATGGGTATAGCAAGTGCCGCAGCTTATTTACTCTTCTTGGTTATACTTGTCTTCACCTTTATACAGTACAGAGTTGGCGATAAGGTTGTAGAGTACGTTAGCTGAGGAGGAGCAGCTATGAGAGAATTCAGAAAGCTCATTATATATATTCTTTTGTCAATAGGTACTGCTGTGATGATTGCACCATTTGCATGGATGATTGTTACATCATTCAAGATGCCATCAGAAGTGAATTCCTGGCCTCCAAGGTGGACAACTAAGTCTTTCGCTACGAGCAGAACAGTCAAAATTATACCTTCAACTGGTACCAGTACAACGGTTAAAGGTCTAAGTTTGAGAGAAGCATTATCTTTTGTAGCGAAAAAGAGCACAGGTCTTAATTTCGTAGTTAACGATGACCCATTTTATAGAGGTGCTCTTAAAATTCCATTCAAGGGTTCTAAATACACTTCCAGTATTAATGATAATGAGTTCAGAAGTTTTGTAGCTCAACTTGAGATACCATCAAATTTTGAAGTTGATACCCAGATACCTGAGGCCTTCTTCGAGCAGGTCTTTTTATATTATAAGAATGGTTCAAGCCCATACTTCAAGAGAGATGAATTTATAAACGGGTTGATTAGCTCACTCGATTCATTGTCTGAGACAATCGATACGGTCATGACGTATGGAATTGATAGAATTACTGACGAAGTTGAAAAGAGCAAATTTGAAGAGTTTCTCAATAAAAGACTTAAAGATATAGAGCTACTAAAATCGTCTGTTGAAAAGTATAGGGCTGGAATGGAACTTGTCCTAAATGATAAAGAAATTGGGGAAATTAAGTCATTACTTGAGCAATATAATTTTATATACCCAAGTGTGAATGAAGTTAGTGAAAACTACAATAATGTAGTGAGTAAAGGTATCAAAAATTATGCAGAAAACATCGAATTCTATACAATGATTTACAACTATTTCTCAAATATCCAGAATGAGATTACTGATGAAGACATTGTAGCTGTTCCTATGTCGAAAAAGGAACGTATAGAATTGCTTATCGAGCGTTCTAAGGAGTTGAAAGACAAAGAACTCATTGAAAATATTATAAATACTACACCTCTTGAAAATCTCGTAGAGGAATTTGCCAAAAAGCTTGACGATAGTGTTTCGAAGAATTATGAAATAAGTACGCAAGAGATAGCAACGTTAAAAACGCTTATAGGAAACATTATTAACCTTGCAACAGAACAAGGGCTCGACACTGAATCGCTTTTGAGTAAGTCCTTTGCAGAGCTTACAAATGCTCTTGAAGAAAGACTTGGTTTTAATCTCACTTATTCTTCAACAAAATCGAAGCTTGATGCGTTTGCAAATGATATAGTCAGTGCTGATGAAGTATTTAAAAATATTGCACTTAATACGTTGGAATTACAAGCCTTTAGAGCGTTGTATGAGCGAACGGTTTATGCTTGGCGCATTCTATCCGCACCAAAATTTGTTAAAGAAGTACTTGTCAAGGACGGGAAGAATATAGAAATAATCTTAGATAATGTTCATCCGGTATACTTTGTTGACGATAACATTACCACAGCCGATTTAAAATTCAGCACATCTGAAGTATTCAAAAACATATTCCAGAATTATGTAAATGCATGGAATGCAGCACCGTTTGGAAGGTACTATCTCAATACAGTCTTTATTGCAACTGCTACAACGATATTAGAAGTCATAATTTCGTCAATGGCAGCATATGCGTTTTCTTGGATGAATTTCCCAGGAAAGGGTATAATTTTTAGTATATTTCTTGCTACGATGATGGTACCTGGTGAGGTTTTACTCGTTCCAAACTTCATTACAATAACAAAATTTGGTTGGATTGATACGTATTATGCGCTTATCATACCTTGGATTGTTAGTGTTTTTTCGATATTCCTCATGAGACAGCACTTTATGACTATTCCAACGGAACTATTCGATGCGGCTAAGATAGACGGTTCATCGCACTGGAGATTCTTATGGCAAATCGTAGTGCCGTTAAGTAAACCAGTGGTTATCACAAGTGCACTCTTAAAATTTGTTGGTAGTTGGAATTCGTTCTTGTGGGTATTAATTGTTACAAACAGTCCGAAGTACCGTACACTAACAGTAGGGTTGCAGGCGTTCAGCTCAGAGGTAGGAACGCTTTATAACATGCTTATGGCTGCGGCGACGTTTAGCATACTACCAGTTGTAATCATATTCCTCTTTACACAAAAGTACTTTGTGCGCGGTATAGCAAGAACTGGGTTAAAATAATTTAAAATAATAAGTGCAAAAACAACAAAAGAGAGGATAACAACTGCCTCAGGGAAACCTGAGGCATTTTTCACGACGGCGTTTGATTTTTAAATCAGCGTATTCAAAAAATATCTGAATGGTGGTACGATTAATTATAAAGAAATATAAAACATTTTTGAAGGAGGAATCTTAGCCTAAGATGTCGTACTATTCGAAAACAATGAGACTTTCTGTATTAGAAGGCGCGCTCTATACCTTAGCATTCAATGCAACTCAGGGATTTGTTTATTCTACGCTGGCACTTTATTACAATTTCGACCCTGTTTTGGTCTCTGTTCTCGCAGTTTTGCCAGCCACTTCCCAGCTTGTTCAATTTTTTACGCCAGTTATTTATAAATTAATTCCTTCCAAAAAGAACGCAATATTTTGGCTTGCTCTTATCGCAAGGGCAAGTTTTGTAATTGTAACATTTTCACTTGTTACAGGTATTAAGAATAAGTTTATAGTTGCGATACCGTTTATAGTTTTTAGTATCTTAAATAGTCTTGTTGGAAGTTTGTGGACATCTGCCATGAAAAATATAGTGCCTGAAGAAAGAAGAAGTAGATATTTTGGAATGAGAAACACCGTAGCTACATTTGCAGGTTTTGTTGCATGGGTTTCTTATTCTTTGATATTGCAGTATTTTGAAAGAAAATTAGCATTAATTATTGTCTATATTCTTTCTTCCGCCGTGTTTGTTTTCACTGCTTATCTTCTTTATTTGCATGATATTCCGGAGACAAGGGTTGTGGAATACGGTTTAATGATACCTTTTAGCACGCTATCTAATAGGAAATTTCGTAACTTTATTATCTTTGTCTTCATCTGGAATTTTGCCATACAATTTGCTGGACCGTTTTTCAGCTATTTCGAAGTGTCACAACTTAAAGTTCCGTATTCATACCTCGGAATACTGAACATTATAAACTCTCTGCTTGCGATGTTTTTCTACACTTTTTATGGAAAGGTTACTGAGAATGTTGGGGAAAAGAACATGATTAGATACGGGATTACTTTGGGGCTGGTTATCCCATTTCTTTACTCAATTATGACACCAAGTAATTATAAATATTTGCTTATCATCGACGTGATTATCGCAGCTATGGCGTGGAGCGCTATAAACCTTGCGTATTTTACTTTGCTTTTGGAGATTGTAGATGAACCAAGTGAGATATACATATCGATGCACGCATTTGTTGCAGGCGTTGCTTCATTGATAGCATCATATGCTGGCGGGTATACTCTTAATGCAATAAAGGATTTGCGATTTTTGGGGTTAACCGGATATAACATTATGTTCATGATAGCCTTTGTTCTTAGAATAACGGCTTTGATAATATTTATAAAGCTCGATTTTGGCAGAGAGGTGCACAGACCTATGAAATTTGTTGAGATAAGTCAAGTACTTTTGAGAAAGTCAAGAGATTAGAAATAATTTAAACGGTGAGGAGCTGAATGGATATATGTTTATTACCGTTGGTGTGTTTGATGGTGTTCATAGAGGGCATACAAAGATTCTCACAAGGCTCTCACAACTGGCGGAAGAGAGCCGTGTTTCGACAAAGATATACACGATACTGTATCCAATGGAGTACTACCTTGGAAAGTTCGACGGATTAATAACATCCGTCGAAGATAGATTGGAATTGCTATCAATTTATGGTGATGTGAAGATTTTGGAATTGCCATTGATAAAAGAGTTGACTCCTATGGAATTCTTTGAATCTATCTCCGAAGGTGTAAAAGGTATTGTTGTGGGATATGATTTTAAATTTGGAAGGGGTGGAGTGGGTGATACCACTCTGCTTAAAGAGCTTTGCAAGAGTAAAGGTATAATACTTGATGTAGTGGCGCCCGTGCTTGTAGATGGAGTTAGAGTCAGCAGTAGTTTTATAAGAAATTTAATTAAGAGCGGTGATGTAAAGCAAGTGAGGAAATATCTTGGAAGGAATTATTCAATTCACGGAGTAGTCTATAAAGACAAACAGATAGGAAGAAAACTCGGATTTCCTACTGCAAATATCAAAAGACCGGACCATTACTTAATAGAACCGGCAACTGGTGTTTATTTGGTAAAGGTATACACTCCTTATCAATATTATGGTCTTATAAACATCGGTTATAGACCAACAATTGAACACTCCAGGAAGATAAAGTACGAAGTGTATATTCTTGATTTTTCAGGTGATTTGTATGGAAAAGAAATCAGAGTTGAATTTCTCGAATATCTTAGACCAGAAATTAAATTCGAAAAGATTGAAGAGTTAATCGACCAAATGAGAAACGATGAGTTGCTTGCAAGGGGGATTATAAAACGGTATGAGGATGGAGAATAAATTATTAAATTTTAATTGTGAAGACGTTAATTTATTAGCCCAGCTGATTATATTGCACTTTCCACGTGAACATACGGAGAAGGATCCGTATAAAGTTTTGATAACAACGATTCTTAGTCAGAGAAGTAAAGATGAGAATACTGAAATAGCGGCAGCAAATTTGTTCAGTGTCTATAAATCAGTTGAAGATATTGCCAGAGCAAAACCCGAGGAGTTGTACGAGCTTATAAGACCGTCAGGGCTGTACCGAGAAAAAGCCGAGAGAATCGTAAAGGTCTCCCAGATTATATTAGAAAGATATGGTGGAAAGGTGCCAAATAGTCTTGAAGAACTTCTTTCATTACCTGGTGTAGGTAGAAAGACGGCTAATATAGTGCTCTATGTAAGTTTCAATCGACAAGCACTTGCGGTTGATACACACGTGCATAGAATTTCGAATCGGCTTGGGTGGGTAAAAACTAAAACTCCGGAGGAAACAGAAGAAGAATTAAAAAAGATACTGGTCCCACAACTGTGGGGACCAGTAAATGGTTCTATGGTTGAATTTGGAAAAAGTATCTGTAGACCTATTTCGCCAAAATGTAGCATGTGTTTTCTAAATGAGTGCTGTGAGTATTTTAAAACAACAAAAGACTGATTTTACTTTCTTTGGGCAAATGCTTGAGCCATAAAGCCGCCTTGAGCTTGGAGTTTAGCGAGTGCACTTTCGAGTGTTGAATATTTCGCCCATAACTGCTGTTCTTTCTTTTCAATATAGTTCATCATCGTAACCATTCGCCTGGAAAGGATTCTTTTTTCTCTTTCTAATCGTCCGCTTGTTCCAGCGACAGTATCTATTTCTCCATTGAATTTTGAAAGATTATAGCTATATTCTTTTAATTGTATCCCAAGACCCTTATATCCTTCAGTATTTCCAAAGAACTTCCAAACTGCATCTGCACCGTTGTCATCGATGAATTTTTTCAATTTTTCTTCATCGAGTGTAATACGACCTCTCATTGTATTTTGGAAACCTTTACCTGAATCACCAGAGGCAATTCCTAAATCATTTAGCGTTTTACCATCAATCTGTGTTGTCAAAAAGCTTCTAAACCTATCAAAAATGCGCCTTATAAATGAATCATTTTTCAGTAAACCTTGCAATTTCTCATCTTCGCTCATTTGGTCTTCAGACTTTCCCTCAGCTTTGTTTTCAGTTAACTTTGTATAAAGGAAATCGACAAGTTCGTTCCACTTGTTCACAAAGTCCTTTACTCTCTCAACTATCTTATCTCTGTCAGTTCCAACTGTTACAGTCGCATTTCCAATTGCAGATAGGTTTATTGTCAAACCGTCGTATGTTAAAGTATTTGATTTGGATGTAACTGTTTCAGTGTATCCATTCAAAGTCACGCTGATTTCTGCCGTTTGTCCAAGTGTAAAAGTACCGGTATCGAGTTTAAGTGCTGATAATAAATCATTATCGCCTGACACATTAATCATATTATCGCCCGTTGTTTTGCTGGTTAAAACTATTTTTCCTGTTTTGTCGTCATAAATTGCTCTTACATCTTGAATATTGTTGTTAATTTTTTGAATGACTGTATTTATTGTATCTGTGCTCTTCACGGTTATGTTCTTGTCGTTTATCGTGAGTGTTTTGTCGGACGAGATTCCAAGATTTGCAAGAGTCTTATATGGTGAGTAAACACCTATATCTCCACTACTTTCTAAAATGTAGTTACTACCTTGCTGTTTTAAATTCGCATCGTTTAATCTGAAGACAAAGGTAAAATTACCCGAGACATTTGAAATTTGAAATACTTTGTCTGAGGTTATATTGAGCCTTCCTGTCACTTCGTCAAAGCTCACATTAGCATTTGCACCGAGCGAAGAGAGGGCATTTTGAAGATTTGTTACAATGTCGTTTATGGTATCACTTTGACTGACATTGAATGTTGTCTCAGAACTTCCGATTTTTATCTTGACTTGCGAATCTACCGGATTATACCGAGTATCTATATCGGCAAATGTATCAGTACTTACTATATTTTTTCCAAGCTTGGAACCGATAAATGTGCTATTCGTAGCAAGTGAATTCACTTGAATATTGTAAACACCGTCTTGTGCCGAAGCAGATGCTGTTGCTGTTAAGACATTATTGTTGGATGAACTTGCGGTCTTTGGTATTAAATTTGCCTGCAACGAGAAGTCAGAGATATAAGTATTAAAATCCCTTACTTTATCAGAGACTTTTCTGTATGCGTTTTGAAGATTAGTGTACTGAAGATATTTTTCATTAAGTCTTTGGAGGGGTATCGACTCAACTTCTATTAGCTTTTCAATAATAGCTCGGGTGTCCAAACCACTTACGGCACCACCAATTTGCATTCTCGATGACCTTTGGTACCTATAGTTAATATTACTTGCAATTCCGGAAAGGTCCATTGTATCACACCCTTTCGTCCATCAAGACCCCCAATAATTCCTGAATATTTTTCGATAGTTTAAGTGCAAGTTCCGGCGGTATTTGTCGAATTACTTCGCCAGTGTCGGGGTCTTTGATTTTAATGACGACCACATTTGTTTCACGGTCTATCTTAAACTCCGCTTCTCCTCTAAATATCTTCTTCAGCTTCTCCAAGTTTTCCTTAAGCAAGTCAATCTCTTCGGCTGCTTTTTTTCGAATATCTTGGTTTTCATCGTTCTCTTGGCGCAAAACAACTCTTTCTCTTTGAACGGTATTTACCGGCTCTGCCGGGGCAACCTGATTTTTAACAAATACCTCTTGCTCCATAGGGTTTCTACCTATGCCTTTTATACCTTCCATGGCTGACCCCTCCATTCGATAGAATATCCCTTATTTATTATCGTCACTCTTTTTGCTTTCTTTAATTGAGTCTAAAAGTTGTCCTATTTTTACAGTTGCTTCAATTCCTTTATCTTCCTTAAATCTTAATTCTGGTGCTGTGTACATTCTTATGTTCTTAGCGACAAAGGTTCTAAAATACCCCTTTTTTGATTCAATGTATTCAAGAATTTCCTTTCTTTTATTATCGTCTCCAAGGACGCTTACATAAATATCAGCATATCTTTTGTCTTTTGAGACCTCGACTCTTGAAAATGTAATGAAAGATTTTACATTATCAATGTATTCATCTTTCATTTCCAACAATGCTTCTGAAAGAACCTTTCTCAATTCAGATTCAAGCATTTTAAGTTTGTATTCCTGCTTCATCTTTAACACCTCCGTATATTATTTCTTTAGATTTTTCGAAAACTCTTTCAAGTTCGTTATACATGATTTTCAAATTCGACGGTTTGATTCCTAAGACATTAAATATTAGCGGATCCATGTAAGGTCTTCCATATGAAAGAGAATATCCAGGTAAGAATATATTCGAAAACACATTTGCTAAATGTACAATACAAATCATCTCTATGTGTGGTGAATCGGGGTTCAATGACGGTTTTTCGTGATATTGGGCAACGGAAGTATACTCATCTGGAAATTTCCAAAGCTTGAGCAATTCTCCGCCAATTTCCATGTGATTGTCAACCTCGCATTTGCGTTCGACTAAGAAGAAAGGTTCTTGAATCTTTTCACTAACTTTCGAGAGTTCGAAAGTATAAGTTGGGAATATTAAATCGAGTGCGAGTTTCCCGACATCGTGAATCATCCCTGCAAGAAAGACTTCCTCACGGTTCATGAACCCGATATTCTTAGCAATATGCTCAGAAAAGATCGCCGTAGTCATAAAATGAGACCATAACTTATCATGGTCGACAAATGTATGCTTTGAATGTAGTGCGGAATAGGTGAAGACACTCAGTGCAAGATTTCTTACCGTTTTGAATCCAACAATGACTATCGCTTCGCTCAATTTTGTTATCTTTCTCGGTAAACCATAATATGCCGAGTTGACAAGTCTTAGTATCTTTGTTGACAACCCGACGTCCCTAGATATAACTTTCTCTAAGTCCTTAGCACTTGTATTTGGATTTGATGCGGTCGATATGATTTGCTGGACAACAACGTCTGGCGTTGGTATCTCTGAGATTGTTCCAAGAAGTTCTTTAACCATGAAATTCTCCTTCTTTGAAAGGATTCAGAATTATGAAATCATGACAAATTATTTGGAAGTGGCAGAATTACTTCGAAGATACTTCCTACACCTACTTGTGATTCTACTTTTATTTCCCCGCCGTGGAGTCCAACGATTTCTTTTACTATAGAAAGCCCCAGTCCAGTACCTGGAATTGCGTATGTGAGTTCGTTATCAACTCGGTAAAATTTGTCAAATATTTTATCAATTTTATCTTCAGGTATGCCTATACCGTTGTCTTCAACAAGTACTCTTATTTTATCGTTTTCTTCTACAACAGAAAGTTTTACATATTTATGTTCTTTTGTTCTGTCAGAAAATTTTATAGCGTTGCTAAGTAAATTTACGATAACTTGTTCTATCTTGTGAGGGTCACAAACACTCATAATATTTTGGCATTTTGTTAAAATGTCGACGTTATGTTCCTCGGCAAATTTTTGTACAGCACTTTTAGCTCGTTCAATAACTTTACAGATATCAGTTTTTTCAGTTTTAATTTTAAGTGTACCGGATTCCAGTTGCGAGAAGTCAAGTAGGTCGTTCAATAATTGTTCTAACCTCTGGGATTGCGTGAATATTATCTCAAGAAATTCCTGTATCTCTTCTTGACTCATTGGCATACCCATCATAGTTTCTACGTATGCTTTTATTGCAGCAAGCGGTGTTCTAAGCTCATGGGAGATATTTGCTATAAAGTTTGTCTTAATCTTGTCAACTTCGCGCAATTTCTGAATTTCTTTTTCGGTCGTTATATTTCTGATACTTACAAGTGTTCTCTCTTCTCCAAACAATTCTATTTTCTTCAGTGATAGGCTAAAAAATGCTTGCAATTCTTCGAACTCAAAAAATTCGGTACCACTTTCAAGATTTTCTTTTATTTTACTTATAAGTTTTGGATGTTCGTTTAGAATCTGTTCTGCTTTCAAGTTCTTAAATTCGATTTCTTCTTCTTTAAGAACAACAATTCCATCGTTTGATACGTTGAGTATAGTTTCATAATATTGCCTTGAATCATCAACTATTCGGAAGAGTCTGAGGTTTTCCAAAGTGATTCCGGAAAGGTACGCAATAAGTTGCAAATAGTCTATGGTTTCCGCGGTTGGCTCATGTGTAGTGAGAATAACTGCAAGCGATAGTAATTTGTTGCCTTTAAATATTGGTACCATACCAACGTAAACATCTTCAAATGGTAAAAATGTAGGTTGAAGCCTTTCTTCAATCCACTGGAGATAGTCAGTGTAATGAGTGTTGTCAATAAAAACTTCAGCTGGTTCTGAATATATAACCTCATTTCCTTTGAGGACGTTGAGTACCTGAAAATCAAGAATGCGCTTTAATATACCTACAAGCGCAGAGTACAATTTGTTTTCATCGTCAACCTTTGAAATTTCGAGCATGTATTTTGATAACAGCTGTTGAATTTCCATGAAAAGGCACCCTCTTTATTTCAAAATTTTAAGGTTCACATCTTCTCTGGAGCGTTTACACCGAGCAATTTTAAGCCTTCCGAGAGTATTATTTTAACTCCGAATGCAAGATTTAATCTTGCATTTGTAAGTTGTGGATTATCAACATCAACGATTTTGTGTTCTGCATAATATTTATGGAATGCACCTGCAAGCTCCTCAAGGTAATCAGCTAAGTAATGTGGTGATAATTTTTCTCTCACCCTTTCAAGTATATCATCAAATGATGAAATTAACTTTATAAGCCTCAATTCACTCTCAGCTTGCAGTAATTCCAGATTATTCAGCAATTCAAATTTCAAACCCTTAGATTGAGCATTTTCAAATAAGCTTGAGATACGCGCATGTGCGTATTGGAGATAGTAAACTGGGTTATCGTTTGTCTGTGCTTTGGCAAGTTCAAGGTCGAAATTTAAATGCGTATTTACATCCACCATCACAAAGAAGTACCTCGTTGCATCTTTTCCAACTTCATTTATAAGCTCATCGAGTGTTACGAATTCTCCTGCGCGTGTACTCATCTTTACTATCTCGTTACCGCGTTTCAATGTCACAAATTGATGTAATACAAAGACGAGAAATTCTTCTGGAATTCCCAAAGCCTTCACTGCACCATACATTCTTGGTATATGTCCATGATGGTCACTTCCAAATATATCAATTGCAATATCGTATCCTCTTTTAAATTTTCTGTAGTGGTATGCAATGTCAGTTAGGAAATACGTATAGTTTCCATCACTCTTAATCAATACTTTATCGTTGTCATTGACAAAGAGAGAAACTTTTAACCACAATGCGCCTTCGTTTTCGTACACAAGGTTTTTTTCTTTAAGTATATTAAGAATCTCATTTACTGTTCCATCATCAATAAGGCTCTTTTCACTGAATACGTTATCAAAATGCGCACCAATGTTTTCGAGTGTTGTATCGAACATCTTTGTTATCTCGCGTAGAGCATAGCCTTTAAATACCTCTTCTATTTCGTCGTTCCAAACTTTGAAAAATCTATCGTTATGGTCTTTAATTACCAATTTCGCAATATCGATAACGTATTCTCCTCTATATCCATCCTCCGGTATCGGTTCGTCATAACCGAGGAGTTGATTGTACCTTGCCCATACAGATTTCGCAAGGAGTTTTATCTGTCTTCCTGCATCATTTAAGTACATCTCTTTGGTAACATCGTAACCTATGTACTTGAGAATATTACCAAGTACATCTCCAATAACAACTTGTCGACCATGTCCTACTGTAAGTGGTCCGGTTGGATTTGCGCTACCGTATTCTAATATAATCTTACCTTTATTTTTGAATCTCCATATTCCAGAAGGATTTCTTAAAAAGTTATCGAGAAAATCAATATAAAATGTTTTTGAAACTCTGAAGTTAATGAATCCAGGACCTGCTATGGTAATCTCATCAAACATTGGATGACCAGATAATTTTTCAACAAAATGCTTAGCTACATCTCTTGGTGGCTTTTTGAAATATTTTGCACCGACAAGCGCTATGTTAGTTGAAAAATCTCCAAATTGCTCCTCTGGTACTTCAACAACAAAGTCATATTCATAACCACTTTCCATCAAAAAGCTTTTCAAAAGCGATTCTATCTCCTTTTTTATCATCTACTGTATAACCTCCCAACTATTCTATATTATTTGCTATTCTTTTGAAAGTTCCTCACTTATAACATTCCATATTCTATCTATGCCTTCCTTTTTCAATGATGAGCAGGGTATTATCCCTTTAATCTTGTAATCCGATAGTACATCTTCAAAATAGTCAATTTGCCTTTTAAGTTCAGCGTTGCTTAACTTATCTATTTTTGTTAACGCAACAATAGGTTCAATGCCAAGTATATCAAGCCATTCAAGCAGTTGTGCATCGCTCTCCATAAGTTCGTGGCGTGAATCTATCAACGCAAAAAGTACTTTCATATTCCATGTTCTTTCGCTGAAGTACCTCTCTATGACTTTTCTCCACTCTTCTCTATCTTTCTTCGAGGTTCTTGCATATCCGTAGCCGGGTAAATCAACGAGATAGAATTTGTGATTTACAAGATAATAGTTTATCGTTCGTGTCTTTCCAGGATTTTTACTCACAAATGCTACCTTTTTTCCCAGTATAGCATTTAACAGGCTCGACTTTCCAACATTGGAGCGACCTACGAATGCAAATTCACCTTGAAGTGGTTCTGGAAATTTATCATTTGGCTTTGCTATTATCTTCTCGAGTTCCACGCTCTCTACTTTTATTGGTCTTACGATTTTTTGGTTTTCTATTTTGCTCTCTTGTTTCACACAAAGCCACCTCCAGTACGTCATCTATTGTTTCAACAAATGTGAAGTTCATGTTCTTTCTAACATCTGCTGGAATTTTTTCGAGATCTACTTCGTTTTTCTTTGGTAGTATAACGTTTCTAATACCTTTTCTGTAGGCTGCGAGTACTTTTTCTTTAATACCACCGACTGGTAGAACTCTGCCCCTTAATGTTATCTCGCCAGACATTGCTATATCATTTCTAACGGGTATATCTTTCATTACCGAGACAAGTGCCGTTGTAATTGTTATGCCAGCACTTGGTCCATCTTTTGGTACGGCACCTTCCGGCACATGTATATGTATGTCGTGTTTTGTAAACTTTTCAGAGTACTCATCACCGCAGATTTTTCGTGCTAAGCTGAGTGCAATACGTACTGATTCTTTCATAACATCTCCGAGCTGTCCAGTAATAATCAATCCACCATTTCCGGGTATTAGAGCACTCTCTACGTATAGAGTCGTTCCACCTACAGGAGTCCATGCCAATCCAGTAGCTATTCCAGCAAGTGGTTTTTCAAGTCTGTCTTCTTCTCTTAATTTCTCAGGTCCAAGGTATTCAACGACTTTTTCTGGAGTAACTGTCACAGATTTGCCAGTTTTTGTGAATTCAAGAGTAGCTTTTCTAACAACACTTCTTAGTTGTCTCTCAAGTTCACGTACGCCGGGTTCCATTGTATAGTCGTTGATGATTTTCTTAATTGCTGTATCTTTAAATGTGAATACTTTTGTCTTTGCTTCCGTAAGCTCTTCGGAAATTTTTGGTATAATATGATTCTTTGCTATATAGAACTTCTCTATGTCCGTATAGCTCGAAATCTCTATTACTTCCATTCTATCACGGAGTGCTGGTGGTATCGTATAGATAACATTCGCCGTTGTTACGAAGAGCACTTCGGATAAGTCGTACGGAACCTCTATGTAGTGGTCGACAAAGTCTTTGTTCTGCTCTGGATCAAGCACTTCAAGTAAGGCAGATGCTGGGTCCCCCTGGAAACTTATCCCCATTTTGTCTATCTCATCGAGCAATATTACAGGATTCTTTACACCGAGCTTCCTTATGAGTTGCATTATCCTTCCAGGCATTGCACCGACGTATGTTCTTCTATGCCCTCTTATCTCTGCTTCATCTCTTAAACCTCCAAGAGACATACGTCCAAACTTGCGATTCATTGCCCTTGCAACTGATTTGGCAAGTGAAGTCTTACCAACCCCTGGAGGTCCAACAAAACATATGATCGGTGCTTTTGCCTTATCAGAAAGCTTTCTCGTGGCAAGGTATTCGAGAATTCTCTTCTTTGGTTCTTCAAGACCATAGTGGTCTTCTTCAAGTACTTCTTCTGCCTGTGATATATCTACTGCATCTTCAGTTTTATCGTACCACGGCAGGTTTAATATCCAATCAAGGTATGTACGTATAACGTTTGCTTCCGGAGCGTAGGGTGACATCTTTTCAAGTCTTAACAATTCTGCTTGCGCCTTTTCCTTAACGTACTCGGGGTAGTTTCCAGATTCTATCTTCTCCTTAATCTCCTTTATTTCAATATCTTCCTCACCGCCGAGCTCATCGCGAATAACACGTAACTTTTCTCGCAGATAATATTCTCTCTGTGTCTTTTCTATGCGTTCTTTAACTTTTTGATCGAGTTGTTGTTCTATTTCGAGTAGCTCTGTTTCTCTTGCCAAGATGTCGAGTATCTTTTCAAGCCTGTTTGCCGGATGCACGATTTCAAGTAATTCCTGCTTCTCTTCTATCGAGCCAGGGCAAAGTGAAGCGGCTATATCTGCAAAGACGTCCGCATTATCGACATCTTCCAAGAGCATCAACGTCTCAGGCGGTATTTTTCTTGAATACTGAACGTATTTATGTAGTTCTTCTTTAACCATTCGCATCAATGCAATTAATCTCTTTGATTTACCGTATCTTGCACGTAGTATTTCAAGTTCGAATTCAAAGAATTTTTCTACAACATTTTTGTTCCACTTTGCCCTCGTAATACCTTCAACCAATACTTTGAATGTCTCATCTGGCAATTTCCCAACTTGTATGATTCGGACAATGGTACCAATCTTATGCAAATCTTTTTCAGTTGGGTTTTCAACAGCGGGGTCTTTTTGATTTACAACGAATACGAGGTTGTTCGTCTTTTCCATTGCGTATTCAAGAGCCATGAGTGATTTTTCCCTGCCAACGTAAAACGGAACGACGGTGTTTGGAAATATCACCATGTTACTACGCATTGCTATTGCGGGTAAGGTGTTTGGTATTGATATGCGCTCTTCTCTACTTTTTTTCGCTTCTTTTTCAAGTCTTGCAAATTTTCTCTGATTTTTATGAGTTTTCTGGTTATTATCCAAGTGCAATGCACCTCCGTATCTTCTCAAGTCTTAAATCTTCTGCATATATTGACACTTTTCTGTGATTTTCATCTACGTGCTCGAATGTGATAGTCAAGAATTCCTCAGTGAAGAAATCTTTTATTAGCTCTCCCCATTCTACTATGAAAATACCATCTCTATCTTCTATTTCACCCTCGAGCACATAGAAAATCTCGTCTATGTTCTTTAATCGATAAGCATCTAAGTGATATATCGTCTTTTCACAAGAATATACATTCATCAATGTAAATGTTGGACTGGTGACTATATGCTCGTTGCATCCCAATCCGCTTACCAATCCTCGAACAAATGTTGTTTTTCCACTACCAATATCTCCAGAGAGTATAACTATATCTCCTTCCAACAAGCACGAAGATAATTTTCTTGCAATATTTTTTAGCTCACTTTCATTTAAGATTCCCAATTCAATGCACGATTGACTGCCTGCTTCCACTTAGTAAATTCCTCCTCACGTGATTGCTTAGGTGTGAATATTCGATCAATTTTGCGTATTTCTTGAAGTTTTTCTTTACTGACTAAACCAAGAGCGATAGCTGCAAGTGATGCGGCACCAAGTGCTGTTGTTTCTCTATTTATAGGTCTTTCAACAATGGCATTAACTACATCTGATAATATTTGCATTATTAAATTGTTCTTTGAGACTCCACCATCGACTTTTAATGTATTTATTTTTATCGCACTCTCTTTTTCCATAAGCATTACGAGTTGTCCGACAGAAAAAGCTATGCCCTCAAATGCGGCGTAAATGATATGTCTCTTATCCGTTCCGGGTGTTAATCCAATTATTAATCCTCTTGCATAAGGGTCCCAGTGTGGTGCACCGAGGCCTGTAAGTGCTGGTACAAAATATATCCCACCATTTTCTCCAACTTGCAATGCTAAGTCTGTTAACTCAGCACTATCTCTTCCAAACCCGAGATTCTTTATTAAGTAATTCACCAAAGTTCCAGTGATAAATACGCTACCTTCGAGTGCATATACTATCTCATCTTTAATCTTCCAACCAATAGTGCTTAAGAGATTATGTTCAGAGCTTATGATTTCACTGCCGGTATTCATGAGGATAAAACTCCCTGTTCCGAGCGTACACTTAACATCACCTTTTTTGAACGCATTCTGACCAAAAAGAGCGGCTTGTTGGTCTCCAACAAGAGATGCAACAGGGATACCTTCTTTTGTATAACCAACCAATTGCGCTGTGTCAACTACCTTTGGTAAAAATTCTCTGCGCACACCGAAGAGGTTCAAAAGTTCATCATCCCAATCAAGTTTGTGAATATTGAAGAGCATTGTACGTGAAGCGTTAGAATAATCCGTTACATGTTCTCCTGTAAGTTTCCAAGCAAGGAACGTGTCGATTGTTCCGAATCTAAGTGTTCCTTTTTTGGAAGCTTCTTGAACTGATGGTACATTTTGAATTAACCATTCCATCTTAGTTGCGGAAAAGTATGGGTCAACAACGAGTCCTGTCTTTTCTTTTATAGCCCTGCCATATTCTTTTCTCAGATAGCTTGACCTTTCGGCGGTTCTTCTGCATTGCCAGACTATAGCGTTATGAAGAACTTCCTTAGTTTCCACGTCCCAGGCGACAACCGTTTCCCTTTGGTTTGTAATACCGATAACCTCTACCTTTCCGCCTTTTGATTGTGCGACTCTCTTACACTCTTCGAGAACCTCAACGACAGTTTGCCATATGTCTTCTGGATTGTGTTCAACCCATCCTTCTTTTGGATATATCTGTCGGAATTCTCTTCTTGCCTCGTGTATAAGTGAGAAATCATCATCAAAGAGTATTGCCCTTGTACTTGTTGTTCCCTGATCCAATCCTATGTACATATCCTTATCCCCCTTGTATTATCTTGCGTTATTTAAAGAATTTACTTATGATATTCAGTATGACTGTTAATACGATACTAATGATTATCATAGTTGTTATCGGAAAAATAAATACGAAGTCCTTTTTTCTAATAACAATGTCACCCGGTAGCCATTTTAAATCACTCATCTTCGATATCAGGAATATCATCAAGCCCATTATAATGGTCACTGCGCCTACCATGATCAATAATTTTCCAATTTCCCGCATTTTCTTCCTCCTTGAAGTAAGAAAATGGAAGTGCTACCATCTCACCATCATCTGTTTGGAGAGTGACTCTTGAAAGAAATATGTTCACAGTTATTACTTTTGCTATTTTTCCTTCATAGTAAATTGTTGAACCTTCATCTGGGATATTATTTAATGTCTCTACGTAATAATCATGTTCGTAAGTTAGACAACAAAGTAGTCGCCCACAAGGACCTGTAATCTTTGAAGTGTTAATCATCATTTGCTGTTGTTTAGCGTGTTTGAGTGTAACACTATCAAATTCCCTTAAGAAATAAGAACAACAACTCTTCTTACCACACAATCCCAGCCCTTTTATGAATTTCATCTCATCTCTTGCTCCGACTTGTCTTAACTCTATACGTGTTTTAAACTCCTTGGCTATATCTTTTACAAGCTCTCTGAAATCCACCCTTGTTTTCGAACTAAAATAAATAACAAGTTTACTTCTATCGAATATGTATTTTGATTGGAGTACCTTCATAGGAAGGTTGTGTCTTTTAACAAGTTCTACAGTAACCTCTCTGGCTCTTCTTGCTATATCTTCGTTTTCATAAATTATCTGTAAATCTTCTTCAGTTGCTTTACGCAAGATTGATTTAAGTTCATAATCAACATCGTCTATACTTATATCTTTCGGTCCCAACAATACCTTTCCATAATCTGTACCAAATTCACTAAGAATGATTGCGTAATCACCGTACAAAAAGTTTTCACCGTTGTCTAAGTAATACATTATCTTTCCCATTGGCATCAATTCTATACCGTATACCGTAGCTTCTAAACTCACAAATTATCACCCCGTAATCCAAGTAGTAGTGTATAGTACGTTAGCTGGTAGTTAAAGTTCGCAATCTTAGACCTCTGAATCTCATCACATATTCTAAGATACTTTATCTTGCTCTTCACAGGTATGTTCACATCTTTATACATCAACCATAAAACAACCTTTGCTGTTGTGCGTAAATAACGCATATCGTTTTTCTTTGATAGCATTTGCAAAAAGCGAATGTATTCTACCATACTCTTGTTCCTGTATTCTTCTAAAATACTCTTCATGGACATGACAAGTGTTAGGTCCGAGACATCATCATTTTCAAATAACTCCTCTTCTGAAAGGACTTGATAGTTCTCGTTTTTTAAATCCTCGACAAAATCGTAATTCCATAAGGCTAAGTACTTCCCGAAATCGTCTAAGTTTGAATCCACAGGCATACGAATGTACAATCGTTGTAAACGACTTCTGATGGTTGGCAACAGAGAGTGCCAACGTGATGTTACCATTATTAGTATAGCGTAATGTGGTGGTTCTTCAAGGGTTTTCAAAAACGCATTTGCAGCCTCTTGGGTCATCTTTTCAGCATCGAAAAATACGACAATTTTTGCAAAGCCTTTTGGCGAGAAATCAAGAAAATCAATAACCTCCCTGACTTCGGCTATTCCAATGTTATTCTCAGGTTCGATAGTCAAAATGTCGTAGGAATCAAACTTATTTAGCAGGTCTCTAAGAATAACCTTTCCAAAAGCCTTATTTGAAACTACGATACCATATGACTTCCCAATTTCAAATTGATTTGCTACATAAATACTCAACTTTTCAATATCGTTTGTTCTTTCCACTAAATCACCGTACCTTTTAAGAATTTATCTGATTTGACTATTTTTCTTTTTATATTATTATACCATAACTGAAAGGTTTAGACCATTTTTGAGTAATATGGTATAATTAAATTTGCAAATTGCAAAAAAATGTGGGGTTTATATACTAAGCATTTGGAGGCGTATTATTAATGGGCATAGGAAGTAAAATGCCAGAGATGTTAATGAATATCGATAAAACAATTTCGGAACTTTTGCAGGGACTTATTTTTGATAGCCCTGAAATGTTGAGTCCACTTATCAGAGAATTTTCTAATTTCGTGCTTAGACCGGGGAAACGTATACGTCCGTTACTATTGATTTTAACATATTTGGGCTATAGTAAAGATGACGAAGTTGAGAAGATAACCGAATCAGTCTACAAGCTCGCTGCTATTTTGGAAATCATGCACGCATTTTTACTCGTCCACGATGATGTTATAGATGAATCTACGTTAAGAAGAGGTGAACCGACACTCCATAAAATCTACGAAAAGATGTACAAAAACGAGAAGATTGGAAAGGACTTAGCAATTATCGTCGGCGATATAGCAAGCTTTTATTATTTCGGTAAGTTATCTGAGTTAGAAATCGATAAAGATAATATCAAAGCCATACTAAAATTATTCTCGGAATGTTATGTAAAAACAGGCTATGGACAGCTTCTTGACATACTCTATACAGGTAACATCTCACATCAAGCTATGTTGACGGATATTCCAACGAAGATAAGCTTACTGAAGACATCGTATTACACCTTCGTTTATCCAATGATATTTGGTTATTACCTTTCAGGAACGAGAGACGATGAGGAAGTCACAAAACTAAGACTAATAGGCGAAAAGATAGGCATCGCATTTCAGTACAGAGATGATATCCTTGGCACATTTGGTGGCGAAGCAAAAAGTGCAAATGATATTACAGAGGGTAAGTATACGATACTTATAAAGAAAACATATGACCTACTAAATGAAAGAGAAAGAGAGACATTTCTCAATTTGGTAGCTAAGAAAGATGTTGAAGGTGTACAGAGATATATTGTAAAATCGGGTGCGCTCGAACGCACAAAAGTGGAAATAACAAAACTTATGGATGAGACTTTATCATTACTTGCAGAGCTTAAAATGAAAGAAGAGTGTAAAATGGAGATAGAAAGAATTATTAGCAAAATTAAAGAGGTTCCGGGAACTCATGGTGGTGGTATGAATGGCTGATTATCCACTTCAATATAAAAACCCTGGACCAGATGTCGAACTAAAGACAAAGCGAGGCTATCCGAGACCGGGCGCAACACCGGATGAAACAGGAGTAAATTTTGCCATATTCTCTCGACATGCTACAAATGTTATTCTTGAGCTTTACCAGAATTACTATGATATAACTCCTTCGCATAGATTCACACTTGACCCCGTGAAGAACAAGACGGGTGATATATGGCATATTTACGTCTACGGTATAGGTCACGGTCAATATTATGGCTGGCGTGTGGATGGACCTTATGACCCTATAAACGGTAAACGATTTAACGTGAACAAATTACTTATTGACCCATACGCAAAAGCAGTAACAACATTTTTCAACTGGGATGATGATGCGGTCTACGGGTACGATAGAAATTCTCCTATGGGGGACCTCTCGTTTTCTACCATAGATTCTGCCGAGAGCATGGTTAGATCGATTGTAATCGATGATTCCAAATACGACTGGGAAGATGACAGGCAACTCCACATTCCGTGGAATGAGACAATTATATATGAGATGCACGTGAGACTCTTTACAATAAGTCCCACTTCAAAGACTAAATTTCCTGGTACGTTTCTTGGCATAGCCGAGAAGTTGGACCATTTGAAGACACTTGGTGTTACAACGATAGAACTTATGCCAATTTTTGAATTTAACTTAGATTCTAATCCAAACATCAATCCTTTCACAGGTGAACAGTTGAAAGATGTATGGGGATACAATCCTCTGAATTTCTTCGCAGTAACGGGAAACTATTCAGTTGGGTCGAAACTTGGTGAACAAGTCTTCCTATTCAAAGATTTTGTTAAGATGATGCACAAGAATGGTTTTGAAGTTATTCTGGACGTTGTATACAATCACACTGGTGAAGGTGGAGCAAAAGGACCAACACTCTGTTTCAGAGGTATTGATAATGAAATTTACTATATGCTTGATCAAAAGAATAAACGCCATTACTTGAACTACTCTGGTTGTGGAAACACATTGAACTGTAATCATGCCGTTGTAAAAGAGATGATAATTGATAGTCTGCGTTACTGGGCAACTGAGATGCATGTCGATGGTTTTAGGTTTGATCTTGCATCAGTTCTTGGCAGAACACCCGATGGTCGTTGGATTGGCGACCTTTCGTTGTTAAAAGATATTGCCGAAGACCCTATAGTTGGTAAGTTAAAATTAATAGCCGAGGGTTGGGATGCTGCTGGTGGGTATCACCTTGGACTCTTTCCGGAAGGATGGGCAGAGTGGAATGGTAAATATCGTGATTGCATCAGAAGATTTGTCCGTGGTGATAACGGAGTTGTTGAAGAACTGATGTTGAGAATTTCAGGAAGTCCTGATTTGTATGCAAACAGAAAGCCTCATGCGAGCATTAATTTTGTCACATGTCATGATGGTTTTACGATGCGTGACCTTGTCTCATACAACCAAAAACACAATGAAGCAAATGGCGAAGATAATAAAGATGGAGCTGATGAAAATTTCAGCTACAACTACGGAGTTGAAGGAGATACAGATAACGAAGAGATAATAAGAATTAGAAAACAGCAAGTGAAGAATTTCTTCTCCATATTGATGGTATCGCATGGAACACCGATGATACTAATGGGCGATGAGATGTTTAGAACTCAAAAAGGTAATAACAATGCTTATTGTATAGATAATGAGACAACATGGGTTGACTGGACATTGAAAGAAAAGCACAAAGACATCTTCGAATTTGTGAGTAAGATGATAAGCTTTAGGAAATCTCATCACGCACTAAAAAGGGAATTCTTCTTCCAAAAGTTCGACAAATTTGGAAATATTATAACTGATATTACTTGGCACGGTATAAATCCATTTGAACCAGACACAGGATACCATTCGCATTCAATTGCATTTATGATTTCTGGCTTTGACCCAGTCAAAGGTGTCAGAATAGATAACGACATATACGTTATTTTGAATCAGTGGATAAAACCACTCAATTTTGTTCTAACACCGCTTCAGGGTGAGGCGTGGTTTAGAGTTGTCGATACCGCTCAGCCGTATCCTTACGACTTCCTTGATGAACCTCAACAAGTTGATGGTTATTATATTGCACAACCAAGAAGCACAGTAATTTTGATTTCTCAAAGTTTGTGAATAAAAGCAAAAAACAAGGAGGAGATTAACTTGACAACGCTTTTTGGTCTAATTCTTGGTTCGGCTATCTTTTTATTTGGTTTTGTTTTGAATGCAAAGATTAAAAACTCTATTCTTTCAAAAGTTGTGCTCTTTTTATCTCTCATAGGTATATCGTATGTTCTAAGAAATCCTTACTTGGTCGTTTTATTAACGGTAATTTTATTACCATCACGGTACATATACACACCTGTCCAAAAAGAATTAATAGCGGATTTGAAAAGGTATCTATTTAATAAATTGATGCTTAGAAATAAAACTTATTTAATGCTTGTTCTAACCGGTGGAATCTTTCTCGGATTTGCACTACCTGCTATTGTTAACTATCCAATTTCTATATCTGTTGCTACACTTTTTGTTATTACATTGCTTTGGCTTGTTGAGATTTCCAACATGAAGAGCTTTGAAGAAAAAATAAAGAAGGCCACTGAAAAAAACAGTGACCCTATCGAATCTCTTAGACATGCTTACAGCTTAATGACACCATTTTCAAGTACAGATGTAGATGAGATTATCAAGAACAGAATAGAATTATTTAAAAATGTCGAGAACAAAAAGGGTAAAGGCCAGTAGAGCGAACTACTCGACTTCTACAACAAATTCCATCTCTACAAGTGCACCCTTAGGTAAACTGGCGACACCAACGGTACTTCTTGCAGGAAATGATTCTGTCACTCTTTCAAAGTATTTTTGGTAGACTTCATTTATCTTTCCAAATTCTTCGAGTCTTGTCGTAAATATTGTAGTTTTGACCACGTTTTTTAAAGAGAGACCTAATTCTGATAGCATGACTTCGAGATTTTTTAGAATCTGCTCCGTTGCTTGTTCAATACTATCTAAGATGAGCTCTCCTGTTTCAGGAATTATTGGAAGAATTCCTGAGAAGAATACAAGGTTTCCGGACTTTACAGCAGATGAATACGGTCCAACAGCCTTTGGACCGTTTTTGAATTTCAGAACCTCCATAACCATACCTCCTTCTAAAATTTTCATCGTCTTTGAGCAAATTCTGAATGAATTCGCTCTTTATATATCTTTACACCATCTTGAGGATTTCCGTCAAAAGAGATGGTACCATTATCAATATAAATACATCTATCAACGTAAGGTAAAAAGAGGTTAACCTCATGGGTTGCAACGAGCACTCCTTTTCCCATTTCTTTTAACTTAACGATTGCTTGAACTACTTCGCGTTTACCGTTCTTATCGAGCATGGCAGTAACTTCATCAAGTAATAGGAACTCAGGTTGCAACGCTAAGATAGATGCAATTGCGAGCCTTTGCTTTTGACCACCGGAAAGATAATATGGATCAAAAAACTTGAGCTCGTCTAATTCTAATAGTTTGAGCACGTAATTGGCTCTCTCTTCCATCTCTTCTTTTGACAGTCCTATATTTTCAAGACCAAATATTACATCTTCCCAAACGGTACTTCCGATAATCTGTGTCTCTGGGTTTTGAAAGACATACCCGGTTAACTCTGATAGGTCACTGTAACCATCTGGAAGAATTATTTCCCCATCGAAATCAATTAACCCGGCGAGTGTCTTCAAAAGTGTCGACTTACCGGAGCCATTTTCACCAATAATCATCACGATTTCTCCGGTCTCAAAAGACGTAGAGATATTCCTTAGCACATGTCTACCGGAATGCGATACATTCAGGTTCTTAATCCTTAGCAACATATCCTTCGCCTCTCAAAATGGTGTTTTGCTTTATCAATCTTCTGGTATAATGATACCATAGGATAGAAAAGAAGGATATACAGCAATTCAAAACAGAATACGAGAAGGAGGGCAAAATTATGGGGAATCTTGAAATTGATGTCAAAGAACAAGTCAAAGAGTACGTCTTCTCAACGATTGGTGTTATGTTAACCGCACTTGGGCTTGTGATATTCTTCATTCCAAACAATATCGCCGCCGGTGGAGCAAGTGGTATTGCTATGATATTACATAGACTTTTTTCCTCGATTCCAGTCGGCGTCTGGATGTACATCATCAACATCTTCTTATTTATCCTCGGGTACTTACTCGTAGGGAAAGATTTCAGCTTTAAGA
>Ga0197142_1000544_pt1 | contig 34743 bp, 28 predicted proteins | sample GBS60_MetaG_FD_148614 | JGI IMG/M metagenome (GOLD analysis project Ga0197142, IMG submission 148614) | Sediment microbial communities from Great Boiling Springs, Gerlach, Nevada, United States - GBS 60_MetaG | ecosystem: Environmental > Aquatic > Thermal springs > Hot (42-90C) > Sediment...
TGAGTTCCCCGTGGCAGTAGAGCCAGATTTGCTCCCATCGGCTGGTGCAGTTCATAAAAAATCCCCCAAGGCTTGGCGCATCTTTTGCGTCGCCCGGAACAGACAGTTCTTGGCCGCCTCCTCGGAGGCGCCCAACACCTCACCGATCTGTTTGAGGCGCATTCCGTGAAAGTGGCGAAGCTCAAAGACCAGGCGTTCCCGGCTCGTCAACCCCTTCAGTGCCGACCGGACCCGCTCCCCAAGCTCGCGGCTGAAGAGGGCGCGCGCCGGGTCGGCTTCCGCTCTCGGCTCGGGCAAGATGTCGAGCGCGTCGGGCGCGACCCGGCCGTTGCCGGTCAGCCCCGAGGCGTGCCCCCGTGCCTTGCGTTTGCGCAGCACGTCCAGGCACAGGTTGGCGACGATGCGATACAGCCAGCTTTGAAAGCTGGCCTCGAACCGGAAGTCCCGCAAGTTGCGCCAAACGCGAAGAAACGCCTCTTGATAGATGTCCCGGGCATCCTCGGCGGACTGCACCAGGCTCATCGCCAGGCGGAGAACATCGGCGTCGTACGCCCGGACGAGTCGCTCGAAGGCCTGCGGGTCTCCCTGTTGGGCGGCCCGGATCAGACTCGCCTCCTCGCCGGCGGTCTCCGTTGTCGGGGGGCCGGCGGCCGGGATACGTCGAGGATCAGCCAACGTAATGTTAGACGGAGGCGCGCCCGAAAGGTCACGCCCACCGAGCTCAGTTCGCCGGCTCGACCTCGATCACCCGCCGCCCCGGGTCGAGCGCCGTGATGCGAAAACTGCGGACCTGTCCGACTCGCAACGCAACGGACGCCGCCGCGCGCGGCAAGCTCCCCTGTTTCCACTTGGCCGCCAGCATGGCCGTCAGTTGCCCGAGGTCTGCCTTGCCGGCCGTCGCCCCGGCGTTTTCCCCCTCCTGCTGCCGCGATGCCGCAATCCGGCAGGTCGCCGCCACGCCCTCGCCGAGCTCCACCTTTGCCGTCTGGCCGGACACCTCCGCCACGCGGCCGCTCACCACATCCCCGATCTTGTGCTCGGCAATGTACTCGTCGACCGGCGTGGGCTCGAGCTGTTTCAGACCCAGCCGGATCCGTCGCCGCTCGCGGTCGATGCCGAGCACCAGCGCCCGCACCGTCTGCCCCTCGACAAGCGCCTCGCGAGGGTGCTTGAGTTGGCGTGAGCTCGAGATGTCGCCGATGTGGATCATCCCCTCGACGCCCTCCCCCAGTTCGACAAACGCTCCGAACCTGGCCAGATTCGTCACCTTGCCTTCGACAATGCTGCCCGGCGGATGCCGGTCTTCGATGGCGTCCCAGGGGTCGCCGAGTACCTGCTTGAGCCCGAGACTCAACCGCCGCTCGGCGGCATTCACCGCCAGGACAACCGCCTCTACCGTCTCGCCGGGACTCAGGATGTCGGTCGCTTTGCGCTGTTTTTTCGACCAGGACATCTCCGAGACGTGGATCAGTCCGTCCACGCCCGGCTCGAGCTCGACGAAAGCGCCGAAGTCGGCAACCCGGACCACCTTGCCCCGCACGCGCGTCCCGGCCGGATACTTCTGCTCCGCCAGGCTCCAGGGGTCCGGCACCAGTTGTTTGAGACCGAGCGAGATGCGGCGGTTTTCGCGGTCGATCTTGAGGATCTTCACCTCCACCGCCTCGCCTTCGGAGAGCACTTCCGAGGGCTTGTTCACCCGTGCCCATGCCATATCGGTCACGTGCAGCAGGCCGTCAACTCCGCCCAGGTCGATGAAAGCGCCGAAATCGGTGAGGCTGCGCACGACGCCCTTCACCACATCGCCCTCCTGGAGGCTGGAGAACCGCAGCTCGCGAGCCGCCGCGGCCTCTTCTTCGAGCACCACCCGCCGGTCGACCACCACGTCCTCTTTGGCTGTGTCGAGCTGGATGATCTTGCAGCGGATCTCCTGGCCCACCAGCGCTTCCATCTCGGCCGGATCCCGCGCCCCGGACCGCGAGGCCGGCAGGAAGGCCCGCACGCCGACGTCGACACTCAGGCCCCCTTTGATCACCTCTCGCACCGTGCCCGCAATGACGCTGCCGCTTCGGTGAGCCTCCTCCAGGGCGCTCCAGTCGGTCGGCCGCTTGAGGCGAACCGTCGAAAGCGCGTAGTAGCCCTCGGCCGACCTTCCGGTAACTGTCACCGTCAACCGGTCCCCGGGCTTGACGCTCCATCGCCCCTCCGGGTCGCGGAACCCCTCGGCCGGCAGGATCCCTTCCAGCTTGCGGCCGATGTCCACCAGGACGCCTTCCTCGCCGACGCTTACCACGGTGCCCTCGAGCACCTCTCCCGGCTGGGCGTCGGCCGGCCGGCGCCGCTCGAATTCGGCCAGCAGTTCGGCAAAAGAGGTTTCCTCAGAGACGGACGCAGTCTCGTCAGGTTGCGGAGAAGCGGGATGGTTCATGAATCAACGAGGCAGAACCTCATTTTGGCACAATCGGGACGAGGCGCGTGGCAGAGAAGACGCGTTTCTGGAGTCGATTCGCCCAACTCCTCCGGCCGCAGGAGCTGGCCTGGCTGCTGCTGTTCGCTGCTCTCGGCGCCGTCAGTCCGACGCTGAATAGCGCCGAGATCCAGTTGCTGGCCGCCCTCGCCTTGCTCCAGGTCTTCGAGCCGCGCCTGACCTTCCTGACCTCTGCCCGCGGCCGGAGGCTTTCGCTGGCGCTCAAGCTCCTGCTCGGCTACCTGTTGATCGGCGTCTCGGGCGGCGTGCAAAGCAGCTATTACCTGATCATGATGGTGCCGGTGGTCTCGGCCGCCACCACGCTCGGAGCGCGGGGCACCTTGCTCGTGACGCTCGCCGCATGCCTGTCCTACCTTTCCTTTCTTCTGTTTCTCGACTGGGAGCGGCAATACCTGGCTCCGGAGGATCTGCGCGAGCTGGCCCTTCGCCTCCTGTTCCTGGGCATGCTCGGCTTCCTCACGTACCGGCTGGCGGAGGCCGACCGGTCGCAGGCGCGAAGATATCAGGCCGTCGCCGAACAATTGGCCGAGGCCAATCGAAACTTGCAAGCCGCCGAAGCGGCGGTCCGGCGCTCCGAGCGCTTGGCGGCTCTCGGCCAGCTCACTGCCGGCCTCGCCCATGAGCTGCGCAACCCTTTGGGCACAATGAAGGCCGCCGCCGAGGTGCTGCGGCAGAAGGTTTCCGCGGAAAACGAGGTCGCGCGCGAGCTGGCAGGCTTTATCGAGGCAGAGGTCGACCGGACCAGCAACCTGATCACCCGCTTCTTGAACTTCGCCCGGCCCTTCGAGCTGCGGCTCAAGGAGACCGAGCTCACCGAGGTGATCGACCGCGCCATCGCCCAGCTTTCCCAACACAAGCCCCCCTTCGATGTCGTGATCTACAAGAACTACTCGCCCGACATCAAGCCCTTTCCGCTGGACGCCGAGCTCATCGAAAGCGTTCTGTACAACCTGCTCGAAAACGCCGCCCAGGCCAGTCCCCCGGGCGGCGCCATCACGGTGAAAACCCGCCCGGTCGAAGGGGGCGTCGAGATCGCCGTGATCGACCGTGGGGTCGGCATCGCCCGCCAGGACCGGGAGAGCATCTTTAACCCGTTCTTTACCACCAAACCCAACGGAGTCGGCCTGGGTTTGGCGATCGTCGCCAAAATCGTCGACGAACACGGCGGTAAAATAGCGGTCGAGAGCGAGCCGGGGGAGGGCAGCGTGTTCCGCGTGTTGCTGCCCGCAAAACGTCCGGAATGAAGCACCGCATTCTCGTGGTCGAAGACGAGGAGAAGCTCCGCCGCGTCATCGAGCTCCAACTCATCTCTGCCGGTTTCGAGGTCGATCAAGCCGGTACCGCCGAGGAGGGTTTGAAGCTGGCCGACCGGGCCGACCTCATCCTGACCGACCTGCGCCTGCCCCGCATGGACGGCCTCGAGCTCATCCGCGCCATCCGGCGCCAGAACGCCGCCACCCCGATCGTCGTCATCACCGCTTTCGGCACCGTGGAAAATGCGGTCGAAGCCATGAAAGCGGGCGCTTTCGACTTTCTTCCCAAGCCGTTCTCCATGGATCACCTCATGGCGGTGGTCCACAAAGCCCTCGAGGTCCGCTCGCTTCGCGACGAGAACCGGAAACTGCGCGAGGAACTCGTCCGCCGTTACTCCTTCGAGAACATCATCGGCCGCAGCCCGGCCATGCAGGAGATCTTCGCCACCATCGAACGCGTCGCACCCACGCGAGCCACTGTCCTGATCGCCGGCGAAAGCGGCACCGGCAAGGACCTCATCGCCAGGGCCATTCACTACCACTCGCCCCGCCGGGATCGGCCGTTCGTCAAGATCAACTGCACCGCCATCCCGGAAAACCTCATGGAGAGCGAGCTGTTCGGCTACGAAAAAGGCGCATTCACCGGCGCCGCCGCCAGCAAGCCGGGCCGCTTCGAGCTGGCCGACACCGGCACGGTGTTTCTCGATGAGATCGGCGACGTTCCGCCCAACATCCAGGTGAAGTTGTTGCGCGTGCTCCAGGAACGGGAGTTTGAGCGGCTGGGAAGCAATCGCACCCGCCAGATCGACGTGCGCGTCATCGCCGCCACCAATGCCGACCTGCGCGCCGCCCTCGAACAAGGCGCCTTCCGCGAAGATCTCTACTATCGGCTCAACGTCGTGCCGATCAATGTGCCGCCGCTGCGTGAGCGCAAGGAGGATATTCCCGCGCTGGCGGAGCACTTCCTCCGCAAATACGCCGCTGAGTTCTCCCGTCCCGTGAAAGCCATCTCCGAAGGGGCCCTCCGGGTGCTGCTGGGCTATCACTGGCCCGGAAATGTGCGCGAACTGGAGAACGTCATCGAGCGAAGCCTCCTGCTATGCGCGGGCGAGATCCTCGAGGCCTCCGACATCAAACTGGACCCGGCGCCGCGCAACAGCCGGCCCGCCGGCGAGCCGCTGCTGCCGGAGGGGATGACGCTCGAGGAGTACGAACGTGAGCTGATCCGCAAGGCCCTCGAGCGGGCTCAGGGCAACAAGAGCCAGGCGGCCCGGCTGTTGGGCTTGAGCCGAAACGCCCTGCGCTACCGGCTCTCGCAGATGGGTCTGGACTAGCCGGTTGACACCGGCGCGCCGACGCGTCACAATTTGGAAGTCAGGCCAATTCCACGCGACGGGTCGACCATGTTCAAAACAAAACGCCTTCGCCCTGAAATCGAACCCCACGCCCAGACCTTCAGCAGCAACGAAGTGGCTCGCATCGCCGGCGTCAGCCTCCGCCAGCTTCAATGGTGGGATGAACGCAAGGTCGTCTCCCCGGCCCATGCCGGCCACAAACGCATCTACACGCCCGCCGAGGTGGTCGAGGTCAGCGTCATTGCCGAACTGCGCCGCAAGGGCTTCTCGCTGCAAAAGATCCGGCGCGTGCTCCGCTTCCTCGAGCGCGAAATGGGCCGCCGCCTGGGCGACGTCCTGCGCAGCGATTCGCCGCTGCATCTGCTCACCGATGGCAAGAGCCTTTTCCTCGAGGATCGCGAATCGCGCATCATCGACATCCTCAAGAACGCTCGTCAGCCCATGTTTCTGGTCTCGATCTCCGACCAGATCCGGCGCCTCCAGGCGATCCGCAAGCCGCCCGCAACGGCCGCGCCTCCGGCCCGCCGGCGCGCCCGCGCGGTGTGAAGTCCTGCCGCCTCAGTCCTACTCTTCGCACACAATCCGGCGCCGCTCCACTCCCATCTCGAGCAACATCCGCCGGACGTCGTTCACCATCGCCGGGAGCCCGCAAACGTAGATATCGACATCGCGCCGATCCCCCAAGGCCTCGCGAACGTGGGATTGCACGTATCCGGTGCGGCCTCTCCAGCCCTCCGACGGCCGGCTGAGCACCGGCCAGAACCGGAACTTCTCCTGCCGCCTCGCCAGTTCCTCGAACTCCTCCCGATACAGCAGACTTTGCTCCTGGCGCGCCCCGAAGATCAACGTAAACTCGCGGCCGGACTCCCATACTCTCCGATCCTGAAGCATCGCCCGAAACGGGGCGATCCCGGTGCCTGTGGCGACGAGCACCGAATCGGATATCGGCTGCCGGAGCACAAAGTTGCCCGCAGGACCGCTGAACGGAACGCGGTCGCCGGGCTCCAGCTTGAACAGGCGCGGAGTCAGGTTGCCGTTGGCGGCCCGGTTCAGGCAAAGCTCGAACCGGCGCCCCATCGGCGCCGAACAGATCGAGTAGGCGCGCCTCACCGTCTCGCCGCCTTCCGCCGCGCTGAGCCAGATGAACTGGCCCGGCTCATAATCCAAACGCGCGACGTCGTCGGCTTCAAAAACGAAATGGCGGACGCCGGGGGCGATATCCCGAAACTCCAGCAGCTTCGCCGTCGGCAGCGCGGAATGCCCTCCCGCTCAGCCCGCCTGGAGCGCCCTGTCCAACAGGATCCGGCCGAGCGCCGGATGACCGTCCAGCGTCGCGGTGATTTCGATCTTCACATCAGGATGGATGCGCCGGGCCTCCTCGGCGATGCGCGGCAGGTCCACCGCCGTGTGGCGGCCCAGGGTCAAAAAGTAGGGGATCACCACGATTCGATCCGCGCCCCGGCGAACAAGCTCGCCCACACTGGCAAGCAGATCCGGCGGCGTGCAATCGAGGAACGCCGTCTCCACCAGATCGAATCCCCCGGCTTGCGCCATAGCGCGCGCCGCGGCCCGGACCTGCTCATTGGCCTGCTCCAGGCGGGAGCCGTGAGCAAAGACGATATAGCCCGTCTTTCGCTCCCGCCCGGCCGGCTCCGGCCTCGGAGTCTCCTCAGGCAAGCAGCGCATGGACCACGTTGCCATGGACGTCCGTCAGCCGGAAATCGCGGCCCATGTGCCGGTAGGTGAGCCGCGTGTGGTCGAAGCCGAGGCAGTGAAGAATCGTCGCATTCAGGTCGTGCACATGAACCGGGTCCTTGACCACCTTCAGGCACAGCTCGTCCGTTTCCCCGTGTACGTAGCCGCCCCGAATGCCCCCGCCGGCCATCCACATGCTGTACGCACCCGGGTGGTGGTCTCGACCCGCATTCGAGGCGTCGCGGGGATTGCGCATCTCTACAAGCGGCGTGCGGCCGAACTCGCCGCCCCAGACGACCAGCGTCTCCTCGAGCAGGCCGCGCTGCTTGAGGTCCTTGATCAGAGCCGCCGTGGGCTGGTCGATGTCGTGTACCCGCCCGGGCAGCTTCTTGTTGAGCTCCGTGTGATCGTCCCAGGAGGCGTCCATCATCAGAACAAAGCGCACCCCGCGCTCGATCATCCGCCGCGCCAGCAGACAGTTGCGCGCATACTCGCGCCGGTGCTTGCTATCGGAGTTCAGCCCGTACATCTCGAGCGTCGCCGGCGACTCGTCGGAAAAGTCCACCAGATCCGGCGCCTCCATCTGCATCCGGAACGCCAGCTCGTAGGAGGCGATCCGCGAGGCGATCTCCACGTCCGCGGTTTCGGCCTGGCGCAGCCGGTTCAGTTCGTTCACCAGATCGATCGTCAGCTTCTGGTTCTCACTCGAGACACCCTCGGGGTTGGACAGATACAGAATCGGGTCGCCTTGCGTTCGCAAAATCGTGCCTTGATAATGCGACGGCAGGAACCCGGAGGAGAAGTTCGTCGTCCCGCCGCTTGTGCCCTTTCCCGAAGGCAACACCACAAACCCCGGCAGATTCTCCGATTCGCTGCCGAGCCCGTACATCACCCAGGCGCCGAGCGTCGGCCGACCGAACTGAATGCTGCCGGTGAACAACAGAAGCTGCCCCGGATGATGATTGAAGGCGTCGGTGTGCATGGAACGGATCAGGGCGATTTCGTCGGCGACCGAGCCCAGATGCGGCAGGAGCTCCGACAGCTCCATGCCCGATTCGCCCCACTTGCGAAACTTGTACCGGCTCGCCATGACCTTGGCAGTGGGCTTGATGAAAGCGAGCTTGAGGTCGCGCGTCAGCTCCTCCGGTAACGATTCCCCGTCATAGCGCTCGAGCGCAGGCTTCGGGTCGAAGAGCTCATACTGGCTCGGCCCGCCCTCCATAAACATGTAGATGACGTGCTTGGCTTTGGGGGCAAAGTGCGGCGCCTTCGGCGCCAGCGGGTTCACCTCCGGCGCCCGCGCCGCCAGACCGTCTCGCGCCAGCAGATCGAACAGCGCGAACAATCCGAAACCGCCGGCCACGCCACGCAGAAACTCGCGCCGGTTGTGGATGCCCACATATTCCCTCCAGTCCATCGAATCCCTCCCTCTTACTCCCGGGTCAAAAACTCATCCAGATTCATCAGGCCGCGGGCCAAACCCGTCCAGGCGGCCAGCTCAACACGATCCTCACCCTCCGGCGCGTACGGGGCTAGCCGCGCCGCAGCCGCTGCATCGCGCGCCAGCAGCTCCCGCTGCCGGGCGAGAAAATCGCGGATCCGCGCCGCTTCACCCGCCGACGGCCTTCGTCCCAGACACAGTCGGAACATCCGCTCCAGTCGCTCCTCGGCCGCCGTCGCCTCTTGCGTCACGCGCACCGCCAGCGCCTGCGCTGCCTCGAAGAAGGCTTGATCGTTCAAAAGGTTCAGCGCCTGCAACGGCGTATTGGAGCGCTTGCGCTCCACCGCGGCCACCAGCCGGCCCGGGGCGTCGAAGTTGATCAGCATCGGATACGGCGCCGTGCGCTGAAAGAAAATGTAGAGGCCGCGCCGGTAGCGCTCCGGGCCCTCATCCGCCACCCAGGGCTTTTGGGCGTACATGAGCTCGCCCACCCCTTCGGGCTGCGGCGGCCGCACGCTCTCGCCTCCGATCTTCGGGTACAGCAAGCCGCTTGCCGCAAGCGCCTGATCACGGATCAGCTCGGCGGGCAGCCGGATGCGATTCTGTCGGGCCAGCCAGCGATTCTCCGGATCACGTTCGGCCAGATCCGGCCGCCCCCGCGATGCCTGCCGGTAGGTGGCCGAATCCACGATCAATCGAATGATATGTTTGCGGCTCCAGCCGCTTTCGATGAACTCCGCCGCCAGCCAGTCAAGCAGTTCCGGATGCGACGGTTTTTCGCCTTGCGTGCCGAAGTCGTCCACCGTTCGCACCAGGCCCCGGCCGAAAAACTCCTGCCAGATGCGATTCACCTGGACGCGCGCCGTCAGCGGATTCTCGCGCGCGACCAGCCACTCGGCGAAGGCCAGGCGAGCCGGCTTGCCGTTTAACCGGAGCGGCGGCAGCACCTGTGGGGTTCCCGGCTCCACCGGAAGGCCGGGAGAGCGCCAGTCGCCCCGCAACGCAATTCGCGTCACCACCGGCTCCCGCTGCTCGATCATCGTATACGCCCGCGCAAGCGGCGGCAGCTTGCCCTTGAGTTCCTGGAGCGCTTTCCGAGCCGCCTGGATTCGCTGCCTTTCCTCTTCGTTTACGTCCGGGCCCGGGTTTGCCAGGAACCATTCGAGAATCTCCTCCCGCTCGTATTCGGTCAACTCGTTCTCGGGCGAGCGCAACTTCCAGTCGGAGCGGTCCTTGGCGGCGCGCCATTCCGTGAGCTGAAAGTCCCAGTCGGTGCGCACCCCCGGCCGGTCCATCGCCTCGAGCATCTTTTGCTTCCAGAGCGCAAACAGCTGCGGAATTCCGTTCTCGCCGAGAATCCGCTCCCGCTCGGCGAGGTAAGTCGGATAGGCGCGCTGGTACGGGCCGAGCTGGCCGGCGAGCGGCGCGGGGATGTCGCGCTCGACAGCCCCATTGAAAACCGCGTAGAGCTGGTAATACTCCTTCTGGCTTAGCGGATCGTACTTGTGGTTGTGACACTGCGCGCAGCCGAGCGTCAGTCCCAGCCAGACGGTGCCCACCGTGTTGACCCGGTCCACCATCTCCTCGAACCGCTTTTCGTCGTTATGCACGCCCGCTTCGCGGTTCTTGACGCCGTTGCGCAGAAAGCCCGTTGCCACCCGCTGCTCGACCGTGGCGCGCGGCAGCAGATCCCCGGCGAGCTGTTCGATCGTAAACCGGTCAAACGGCATGTCCTCGTTGAAGGCGCGAATGACCCAGTCTCGCCAGCGCCAGGCCCAGGGCCGCTGCGGGTCACGCTCATAGCCGTCGGAGTCGGCGTAGCGCGCGGCATCCAGCCACCCGAGCGCCTGCTTTTCCCCGTAATGCGGCGATCGCATCAATCTCTCGGCCAGCTCGCGCCAGGCGTGCGGCCGTGTGTCGGCGACGAATTCGTCGATCTCCTCAGGTGTGGGCGGCAACCCGATCAGGTCAAGATAGAGCCGGCGGACGAGCGTCACCGGATCGGCCTCGGGCGAAGGCTCAACCCCTTCGGCCTCCAGGCGAGCCAGAATGAAGCGGTCGATCGCGTTGCGCGGCCAGCTTTGGTTCTTGACCGGGGGCGGCGCCGGCCGCTTCACCGGCTGGAAGGACCAGTGCCCGTGCCCCGGCTCCGGGCCCGCCGTCGCTTTCACCGCTTTCTCCGGCCAGGGCGCGCCTGCGTCGATCCAGGCGCGGATGGCGGCGATCTCTTCCGGCTTGAGCGGAGGCCCGGAAGGCGGCATTCGGTGGCCGTCTTTCGTGCTGGTGATGCGCTCGACGAGCGAGCTGGCGGCGCTGTTGCCCGCAACGATCACCGGCCCGGCCAAGCTGCCCGCCATTGCCTCCTCTTTCCGGTCCAGCCGCAAACCGTTCATCTGGACCGACGGGCCGTGGCAGGCATAGCAGCGCTTGTGAAAGATCGGCTCGATGTCGCGGTTAAAGTCCACCTGGGCCGGCGCAACACCCGTTCCAAGCAGCAGACCCGCCCCGACAGCCCATCGGGTACAACGGTGGAGCCTGAAGGTGCGCATCTTTGGTCCCAGTCCGCAGGGAAGGCTTCTTATCTTAGCAGATCAAACGCCGCCGGCACTGTCAAGTCCGACCCGGCTTGGCTCAGCGCGCCCGTGCCCGGATCATCAGGGCCGGCCCGGGCAGCAACACCTCGATTCCGTGATGTTCCGTGTCGGAGAAGATCTCTACGCGGTTGCCCGAACGCCGCAGAAGCCGGGGCTCGATTTCAAGTCGCCGGTAGAGCACGTCATGCTCGCCCTCGCCGGCGGCGGGCACCGGATGGCCGTTCAATGTCACCGGATGCTCGACGCTGCCTCGCCCGCCGTCCCACAACACGATGTGCAACTCGGCGCGCTCGATCCGCTCGGGCTCGACGTCAAGATCGATCGTCGCATGTTGTCGCCTTCCGGCGCGCGACCAGAACGGTGCGGGCAGCTCGCGCGCCGGGTAGAGCTCCACCACGTGATCTGGCCGCGGCGGTATGCGCAAGCCCTCCAGGGGAGCCGTCGTATAAACCAGATTGGCGAACTCGCGGAAATGCACGATGGCGCGTACGGCCGCGCCCTCCTGCGCCGGCAGCATGCTCTGGTCCCAGACGATGCGGAACGGCGCCTCCGTCGCGCGCCCGAGGTAGGCTTCCGGCCGGCGGTGCTTGGTGAAGCCGTGCCAGGTGAACGGCTCGATCGCGCCGTTTTCGTTGTAACCGCGATAGTAGCCCTGATAGTCGACGCCGGCAATCCGCTCGGGCGCCGTCGCGCGCAGCTCCAGCACCATCCGCTCGCTCTGGTGCGGCCGCGCCTCCACCGCGGCCGCAAAGCCGACCAGCCCTGCCGCAACGAGGTCCGGATGATCCGGTTTCAGGCGCGCCCGCAGGCAGGCGTTGTCCACGATGAAGTGGCCCCAGAAGGTCGTCCCCTGGTCGCAGGCAAATTGGAGAGCGTTGTAGCCGTTGACCAAATCGCTCGGCTTGAGCCGGATCACGGGATATTGATGCGTGCAATGTTTCGACGCCGTGCCAACCTCGGCAATGGCATAGGTGCTCCGGCCGTTGATCGTGACCCGCTTGTTGGCCGTACCGGGATGACCGCCCCAGAGCTCCAGATACAGATCGGCCCCCTCAAGCAGGCGCGGATCCTCGGGCATCCGGATCTGCATCATGCCGCTTGAGAACGTTTCGTTCCGCGAGCCGAACTTCGGGTGCAGCACGGCCTCCGGCGCATTCACGCGGAAGCGTCGATTCGGCATCGGATTGCCGTGCTCGAGACCCGGCTCGAACCACCACCAGCGCTCGAACCCCGCCGCCGTCTGGCCCGCCAGCCAGCCAGGCAGCAACAGCCCGACAAGCCACCGCTTCCAGCGCGCAAGCCGGTGGCGGTAACCTCGCGGAATCACTTCACGCACCGTCACTTTCTTCTTTCGGCGCGGCTGCGAGGCTCAGTGGGACCGGCTGGCCGATCAATGACTCGATCTCCGGGCGATCCAGCGTCTCCTTGCGCACCAGCTCGGCCGTGATCCGCTTGAGCTCTTCCTGCCGCTGGCGCAGGATCTTCTTCACCCGCCCGTAGGCGGCATCCACGATCCGCCGCACCTCTTCGTCGATGAGCTGGGCCGTGCGCTCGCTGTAATTGCGCGCCGCATCCGCGAACGGGCCCGCCAGAAACCGCTGATGCACCGGCACGCCGTAGGCCAACGTGCCGAGCTCCTCGCTCATGCCGAACTGCGTCACCATCTGCCGAGCCAGCTCCGAGGCCCGCTGAAGATCGTCGGACGCTCCGGTTGAGACCACACCTTGGTAGACGACGTCCTCGGCGCCGCGTCCGCCGAGCATCACCGCGATCCGGTCCTCGAGCTCCGGCTTCGTCAGCAGGTACCGCTCCTGCGTCGGCAACTGAAGCATGTGGCCGAGGGCCCCGATCGATCGGGGGATGATCGAAATCCGGTGCACCGGATCGGCATGCTCGACCGAGAGAGCCACCAGCGCATGGCCGGCCTCGTGATAGGCGACGCGCTGCTTTTCCTCGGCGCTCATGCAACGACTCTTCTTCTCCAGGCCCAGCATGACGCGGTCAATGGCCTCCTCCAGATCCCTCTGCTCCACCTGCTCGGCGCCGCGCCGCGCCGCCAGCAGCGCCGCCTCGTTGAGAATGTTCGCCAGATCCGCGCCCACCATGCCCGGCGTTCGTGCGGCGATGGTGTGCAGGTCGACGCCTTCGGCCAGCTTGACCTTCCGGGCATGCACTCGGAGTATCTCCTCTCGCCCTTTGAGATCCGGCCGATCCACCACCACCTGGCGATCGAACCGCCCGGCGCGCAGCAGCGCCGGATCGAGCACCTCCGGCGTGTTCGTCGCCGCCATGATCACCACGCCTTTGGTCGAGTCGAAGCCGTCCATTTCCACCAGAAGCTGGTTGAGCGTCTGCTCGCGTTCGTCGTGGCCGAACACCGCTCCGCGGCCGGCCGAGCGAGCCTTGCCGATGGCGTCGATCTCGTCGATGAAGACGATACAAGGCGCCTTCTGCTTGGCCTGTTCGAACAGGTCGCGCACTCGGGCCGCGCCCATTCCGACGAACAGCTCGACGAATTCGCTGCCGGAAATCGAAAAAAACGGCACGTCAGCTTCGCCCGCCACCGCCTTGGCCAACAGCGTCTTGCCCGTTCCCGGAGGACCCACCAGCAGTACGCCCTTGGGAATGCGCCCGCCCAGTTTCTGATACTTCTGCGGATTTTTCAGGAAATCGACGATCTCGACAAGCTCGGTCTTGGCTTCATCCACCCCGGCGACATCGGCGAACTTCACCTCGTTCCGACTCGACTCATCCTGAATCTTCGCCCGCGCTTTGCCCAGGCTCAAGGGCCCGCCCGGGCCTTGCCCCACCCGCCACATGCCATAGCCATAAAACAAAAAGAGCAGCAACAGCGGGAAGGACCACAGCAACAAATCGGTCCACCACGATCGCGTCTCGATGGTGCCGGTCAGCTTGACGTTCTGGGCCTCGAGCTCCCGCACCAGCGGCGTCTCGTCGATGCCCGGCAGCCGGGTGGCCGCGATCAGCCGTGCCCCGCGCTGTTTGGCGGCTTCCTCCTTCAGGCGTCCCACCAGCTCCCGCGAGGTGATGTTGACCTCCGCCAGCTCCCCGCTGCGCACGGCATTGAGAAATTCGCTGTAGGCCAGGCGTCGCACCGGCGGAGCCGCTACCAGCAGTTGAAACAGATACAGAAACAGAGCTCCCGCGATCAGATAGATCACCGAGAAGCGAATCTGACGTTTGCGCAGCCTGTCCATGGTCTTAGTCCGTTGCCTTGCCGCCCCGCAACCGCTCGAGCTCTTCTTCGAGCGCCCGGAGCCGGTCCCTCATCTCCAGTATGATCGCGATGCCGGCCAGGTTGACTCCCAAATCCTGCCGCAGGCGGATGATCGAACGCAGCCGCTCGACGGCCGAGCGGGCAAACAGGGGCCGGCCGCCGCATTCGGCTGCCACCTCGATCAGGCCGTAGGAGACGAATTTGTCGACCAGTTCCGGATGAACCCCGGCGGCGCTCGCCAAATCCTCGAGCGTGAGTGCATTGTGCTCGCTGCGCCACAGCACGACGGCTCTTGTCAGCTCCCCCATCACGCGCCCCCTCGTGCGGGCTCGCGCGGCCGGAAATTGGACACCGCAGCCAGCCTCTCAAACAGCTCTCGCTCCTGTTCCGACGGCTTGGGCGGCACGACGATCTTGAGCCTGACGTACTGATCGCCGCGGCCGCCTCCCGACCTGGCCAGGCCCTTGCCCCGCAGCCGCAACACCTGACCGCCTTGGCTGTTCGGAGGAATCCGCATCGCCACCGGCCCGTCGAGCGTCGGTACCTCGATTTGGGCTCCGAGCAACGCCTCCCAAGGCGCCACCGGAATCTCCACCAGCACGTCGGCGCCGTCCCGAAGCTCGAAGATTTCATGGGGCAACAGCCGAATGTGCAGGTAAAGATCGCCTCGCGGACCTCCGCCGAATCCCGGACCGCCGCGGCCGGGCACCCGCATCACCGAGCCGTCCTGTGCTCCGGCGGGAATGTTTACGGTGAAACGCTCGACCCGCATGGTAGCCCCCCGTCCTCCGCAGGCACGGCAGCCCGACTTCTCCTGCACTCCCGTGCCGCCGCAAGCCGCACACTCCTCTTCGAGGGGCACCGTGACCGTACGAGTCGCCCCGCGGTGCGCCTCCTCCAGCGTCAATCTCACCTCCGATTCGACGTCCGCTCCCCGGCTCGTGAACCGGAATCCGGCGCCGCCCCGCGGGCCGCCGAACAACGCGTGGAAGAAATCGCTGAAGTCGCCAAAACGCCCGCCGCCGGCAAGCTCCGTCCAGTCGAAAGCTGTGGCCCCGCTCGGAGGCGTGAATTCGGCGCCGGCTTTCCAGTCGGCGCCCAAAGCGTCATACCTCTTGCGCTTCTCCGGGTCCGAGAGAACCTCATAGGCCTCGTTGATCTCCTTGAAGCGCTCTTCGGCGGACTTGTCGCCCGGATTGACGTCCGGGTGATATTTACGCGCCAGCCGCCGATAGGCTTGCTTGATCTCCTCATCCGTAGCGTTGCGAGAAACGCCCAGCGTCTCGTAGTAATCCTTGAACCGAATGGCCATTCCGCTGCCGGCCTCAGGCGGCTGAGGCCGCTTCCAACCACCGCCGCATCTCCGACCGCGGCGCCAGACCCGCGGTTTGAAAGACCGGTACGCCGTTGCGAAAGACGACGAAATTCGGGATCGCTTGCACTCGGTAGCGTGCCGCCAGCTCCGGGTGAGCTTCCGTGTCCACCTTGAGCACGAGGGCCCGGCCGGCCATCTCCCGCGCCAGTTGCTCGACCTCCGGAGCCGCCATCCGGCACGGCCTGCACCAGGCGGCCCAGAAATCCACGAGCACCGGCACCTGTGCCTGGCGCACGATCTCCTCGAAAGCGGCCTCGTCCACCTCGATCGGTTCGCTTGCCGGTTCCAGGGGCGCCTTGCAGGCGCCGCAGCGGCCCCGCTCCGCAAGCCGGGCTGCCGGGATGCGGTTCTTGGTCCCGCAGGAGGGACAGGTGCGGAGGAAACCGGCTATCACAAGATCACCTCGGCTCGATCGCGATGAAAAACACGTTGCCCCCGCGGTTGACCAGAAGCAGAACGGCCTCCCCCCTGCTTTGGCGGATCGCCCGCTCGAACTCGGAAACGCTGGTCACCTCGCGGCCGTTCACCTCCTGGATGACGTCTCCGCGGCGCAGGCCCGCCTCAAAGGCCGCCGAGTTCGGATCGACGCCGGTCACCAGCACGCCGCTGGCGCGCGGTGACAGGCCGAGCTGCTCCCGCAACCGCGGCGTCAGGTCGGTCACCGAAACCCCTTCGAGCGCTTGAGCCGCCCGCGGCTCCGCTCCCGGCCGCAAGGCCGCCCGCTCACCGGGTTGCTCGCCGAGCACGACCGGCACCTCAATCTGTCGCCGCTCGCGAAACACGCTCAGCCTCGCCGTTGTGCCCGGCGCCAGCATCGCCACCCGCAAGCTGAGCTCTCGGGTCTCGTTCACCGGCTCTCCGTTGATGGCCAGGACGATATCGCCGCGCCGCAGACCTGCCTTCTCGGCCGGACTGCCCGGCGAGACATCGCTGATGAGCGCTCCGGCGGGTTTCTCCAGACCCATGGTCCGCGCAATCGCCGGCGTCACCGGTTGAATGGCCACCCCCAGCCAACCCCGCACCACGCGCCCGTCTTTGAGAATGCGCTCCATGACCTGCCGCGCCATGTTGATCGGCACGGCGAAACCGATCCCCTGATTGCCCCCGCTTCGGGAAAGGATCGCCGTGTTGATCCCGATCAGCGCCCCCCGGATGTCCACCAGCGCGCCGCCGGAGTTGCCCGGGTTGATCGGCGCATCGGTCTGAATGAAGTCCTCATAGTCGACAATGGAGAGATTGCCGCGACCTGTGGCGCTCACAATCCCCATCGTTACCGTCTGCCCCAGGCCGAACGGATTGCCGACCGCCAGCACGAACTGGCCCGGCTTGACGCGGTCGGAGTCGGCAATCGCCAGAGTCGGCAGATTCTTTTCCTCCACCCGCAACACGGCGATGTCGGTCCGCGGGTCGGTCCCCACCAGGTTCGCTTTCAGCTCCCTCCGGTCCGCCAGCGAAATGCGGATCTCGGTCGCGCCTTCGACGACGTGGTTGTTTGTCAGCAAGTAGCCGTCGGCGCTGACGATGACGCCTGAGCCGAGGCTCTGCTCGCGTCGCTCGCGAGGCCGGTCCGGCGCTCCCCAGCCGAAAAAGTCGCGAAAAAACGGATCGAAGAAAAACGGCGCGCTCGGCCCCGAGTCCGCCGAGCGGATCAGTCGCGCCGAGTAGATGTTCACGACCGCCGGGAGAACCTTCTCGACCACCGGCGTCAACCCGGTGGCGAAGGAGATCTCTTGCGAGCCCGCCGCCTGCGCCGCTTCGAGCACCAGGGAAACCCCTCGGGGCGGCTGGCGTCCCTGCCACCAAAGGCCCCCTGCCAGGCCCGCCAGCAGGCCCAGCACCAGCGCCACGACCGTCGGCGGTATGCGGGAGCAGCCCCGGAATCGCCGTCGAGCATCGCTGCCGAACACCATGACACAATCCTCCCGTTCCAGGATCCTCCTATTGGCGGCGCCAGCCCTCCCGCACACGCACCGAAAAGTTGCGCCGCTTGCCCTCCGTCGTCTGAAACGCTTCCAGCCGGATTCGGTGGAACTTGCCGTCCCGGCCGAAGCGGGACTCATACACGATCCGATACTGCTGCTCGAGCATCAACACCACAGTGCGCATGACGTCCCGGTAGGCAGTCTCGAATCGCGGGAAGAAGGACTGCCCCCCGGTCTTTCTGGCCAGCATATTCATGAACGCCTCCGCCTGTCTGAGCTCCATGCGCGCACTGTCGGAGAGATACGCGTCGTATTGGCCCCGGAGCAGGCTGCCGGCGCCGATCCCGAAGATCACCACGTCGGCGCCCTCCACTTTCCGCTGAACCTCCGTCAGGGTGTGGCGGCTCAGAGTGTTCAACCCCGAACCGATCAAGATCAGAACCTTACGTCCTGACAGCCATTCAAGCTTGTCGAGCACATCCACCACGGCATCGTAAGTGTTCACCTCGCCCCAGAACGGCTGGCCCAAAGCACCGAACGCCGCTCGGATCTCCCCTTTCTGGCGGGTGAAGTCCACGTGAATCTGGAGCTCTTGCGAAAAGGTGGCAAGCGAGTACCAATGGCCCTCCGGCGCCGCATCCACAAATGCATCGAGCGCCGTCCCGATGTCGCTCAAGTAATAAAGCGAGCTCTGACTGTACTCGGCAAGCAGCGTAACCAGCGCGGGGCTTTCCGGCTCCACCAGGCGAAAACTCACCGGCTGGCCGTCTTCATACAGCCGGAAGTTTTCGCTCTGCAGGCCGCCGATCAGTTTGTCGCCGTCCTCGACCGTGAAGTAGAGCGACACAGTCGACTGGCCCCAGGCGAACAAGCCGGCCAGGGCGAGGCCGGCGGTCACCGTCAGGGTCCGGGGCATAGCGTCTCGATCGGCTGCCCGGGCTTGTATTCAATCTTTTCCGGCGCCGGGCAGCCTTGCACCGGAGCGAGCAGGCTCGGGCGGTCCCTCTCCTCTTTCTCTGCCTGTTCGGTCACCTTCTTGAGCTCGGTTTTCATTCGGTCGAACTCCGGACTGTTTTCGATCAGCCCTTCTTTCGGCGGCAGGAACAGGATTTCACGCTGGGTCTCGACCATCCGCTGGTAAAAAGGCGGATGAGTCCGGAACCAGCTTAGCCCGTTCACGTAGCCCTCCGTGGTGGCCATCTTGTCGAAGAACTTGATGAAGCCGGCCGGATCATAACCCGCATTCCAGGCGTACTGTACGCCAAGCTGATCGGCTTCCAGTTCAAACTCGCGGCTGACGCCCAGCATGTCCAGACTCAGCACCAACCCGAGACCGTAGAAGCCGTACTGGAGCGCGTAATAGGTGCCGATGCTGGCGGCGCCGCCGGTCAGGATGATCGCAGCGATCTGCGCGGCTTGATAGATGATGGACGAAATGGTTGCCTTCCGCATCAACTTGTGGCCGTGGCGCCCGGTCACATGCGCGATCTCATGCGCGATGACGCCGGCCAGTTGCGATTCGTTCTCGACCGCCTCAAGCAGACCGCGTTGAATGAAAAGAAACCCTCCGGGCAGCGCAAAGGCGTTGATCTCCTTGCTGTTGAGAACCGTCACGTTGAGCGGCACCCTCAAGTCGGAGTGCTTGCCGATACGCTGCGCCAGATTCACGACGTACTGCCGCACCGCCGCGTTGTCGATCTCCGGTGGCATCAGGCCGGCCAGCTTCATTTGCCGCACCGCCTCTTGACCGTCTTTGACGTCGTTCTCCTGGCCCGGCACCAGCTCCCGGAAGCCGATGTCCTTCACATCCCCCCAGCGGCGCCCGTGATGCGTGCCCGCGGCCAGTTCGGCCTTGATCCGTTCCAGCTCCCCCGGCCACTTCTCCACCAGCTCCAGTTTCGCCTTCTTGTTCTCGAACGCGACCGGTATGGCGTGCTCGGCCAGAACGCGCGCCTGGCTGGACGTCGCCCGCAGATTCTGGATCTGGCAGTGCCGCTGCTTTCGCTCCGCGTCGTCAATGCGGCTGCTTACCCGCTTCAGCTCCGCTTGGGCCGACCGCAACTGGCGCTCCAGCTCTTCGGTGCGCCTCCGGTACTGGCGCGTACAGGAGCTTTGAAGCTCCTCGAGAAGGCGCCGCATCGCCGCGATATGCGAGGGGCTGAACTCCAGACGCGCCGCCTCGGCAAACAGTTCCTGGTAGGACTTCTGAAGGGTCTCCTCGAATCGCTGGCGTATCTCGGCCGGGAGCTCGGCTCGCACCCGTTGCGCCTCCACGGAGGGGCACAGAACAAGCAGGACCGCCAGCAGCGCCGCCGGGCGACTCCTACACCCGGCTGATTCAGCTCGTGCTCTCACAGCACTTTTCAAGATACTACTTTCTGGCAGGCAGACCGGCCTCGGGGGCTGGAAACCTGACACGCCGCCGCTGCGTCAACTGCCCATGGAACCCGCCGTCGGCGGGCGGCGGAGGCGCCTCTCCGCCGTGTGGAAATCTGATCATCAAAAGGAGGTGTAAGACATGAGGGTACGAGCGTTGCTGAGTGTCTTCGCGCTTCTTTTGATCCTCAGTGTTTCCGCAAATGCGCTGGAGAAGCGCTGCGTCGTCGTGGGTCCGGCCGGCTCCGAGCTCAAGGCCCTGGCCCGCGAGGCCGCCCAGGCGCAGAGACTCGCTGATGAGCTCGAGGCCTATCTGCGTAACGCGTCGCCGCACCGGGCGACGCTCGCCGGTCAGATGGCGCAGCTCGAGGACCGGATCCGCATGCTCCGCGACGCCCTTCGCCGCTTCGAGCATCACGAGCCGAAGCTGACCGAGGCGCAAAAGCACGAGTTGGAGCGGTTGCGCACCGCTCTGGCTACGCTCACCCTGTTCGCCAACCAGGCCAATCGCACCCTGGCGGAGCAGGAGATCCTGACGCCTCGCGAGCGGCTGATGGCCAAAGCGCGCGCCATGCGGGAGCGCGCCGCCATCATCCGCCAGTCGGCGCGGAATCTGCGCACCCTCGAGGCGGCGTAGGGTGGGAGTCCAGCTCCGCCGCCGGCTGCCCCGGCGGCGGAGCCTCCGGCGTCCGGTCTCACCGGACGACTTGCCTCCAGGGCAGCTCCGCTCCGGGCGGCAGCGCCGAGCGGACCATCATCAGCTCCCCGACGTTCTCCGGCGTGAACAGACCTACCAGCCGGCCCCAGCGGTCCACTACAGGAAGAGCGGGGCACCGGCAGCTCTGCATCAGCTCAAAAGCCTCCTCGAAGCTGGCGTACTCGCTCACGACGGGGATGTCCCGTCGCATCACCGCCGTCACGGCTAGTCCGGGCCCGCCCTCTTTGAGTCCCCGGATCATGTCGTCCCGCGTCAAAACGCCGTAGACACGGCCGGCCGCATCCACCACCGGAAACTCATGCTGGCTGGTTCTGAGCAGCGCCTCCACCGCGTCCCCGATCGTGGCATGGACCTCGAGCGGCATCACTTCCGTCACCATCGCATCAGAGACGCTCATCCAATCGGCAATGTCTTTCAGCCCTGCGACGGCTGCCTCCTGCGAGGCCCCCAAATACAGAAACAGAGCAATGAAGATCAGCATCGGATTGCCGAACAGACCGGCGAAGCCGAACAGGAAGGCAAACCCCTGGCCCACGCCCGCCGCGATGCGCGTCGCGCGGCCGTAAGTGGTCCGCATCGCCAGCACCGCTCGCAGCACCCGCCCGCCATCCATGGGAAAGGCCGGAATGAGATTGAAGAGCACGAGCATCACGTTGACGGTGGCCAGCCGGTTGATGAGCTCCTCCGGGCGCCCCGCTAGGTCTCCCAAATACCGCGCGGCGACCGTCGCGCCGGCGCCCACCACCAGCACGAATGCAATCACGACGTTTACTGCCGGCCCGGCCAGCGCCACCACGATCTCCTGAAACGGCTTGTCCGGCATCCGCTGGAGCCGCGCCACACCGCCGATCGGCAGCAGCGTGATGTCCGGCGTCGGGATGCCGAAAACGCGCGCCGCCAGAGCGTGCCCGAGCTCGTGCAGCAGCACGCAGGCAAACAGCAAGGTGAGGAACAGCACGCCGTGGACGGCCGCCGCCGCTCCGTGCGCCTGATAATAGGCAAACCCGATCCAGGCCAGAAAGAGGATAAAGGTGATGTGTATGCGGATCTCCGTGCCGGCAATCCGCGCGATGCGCAACGACCAGCTCATAGCCTCGTGCCGCCATCCTAACACGCCCCGGCCGCATTACCGGCCGAGGTGCATGCCGGGGGCGGGCCCGAGGGCCGATCAACCCGAATCGCCGCAGGCGAAGCAAACCTCCTCATCTTCGCCGCCGCTCGGGACCTCGAACGGCGATACGATCGGAGGCGGAGCCAGGCGCGCCGCAGCGCGTGCCGCCAATCCCAGATAGCCCGCTTCGGGACCGTCCAGCATTCGGGCGAGCCGGGCGGCCATCCCGGCAAGGTGTTCGGCGGCGAACCTCTGCGCGGCGTCGCGAACAGCCTTAGCGGCTTCCAGATTCTCGTTTGCCATCGCGTACGCCTCCTTTAGCCGAAGAAAGGCGAGAAAATCGGCCTCGACGGCGAGGTGATCGGGCGGCTCATCCGTCGGCCGATCGTAGCCGAACAGCTTATAGAGGGCGACGATCTCCGCGAGAAAATTGCCCAGCTCGACGCCCCGGCGGCACGCTGCTTCCCGAATCGGCAGCGGGCCGCCAGGCCCGAACAAGGTCGCATAGGCGCTTTCGGAAGCCTGCTCGAGCGCCAAGGAGGCGGCCTGGCGAAGCTCGGCGTCCCTCAGATCGGCCAGCAGACGCTCAACGGACTCCCGCCACGTCGGCGCAGGGTAGGAAAACAGAAGCGAGATCATCCGCCAGCTCGCAGCTTCCGTGGCCGTGCTCAGGATCTCCTCCTGCGTGGGCGCCGTGTCGGTCACTGGTTTGCCCTCCAGAGCAGTCCGATCCAACCCGTGCGCATCTTGCGGGCGCCGGATTCCTGCTTCGATCCTTGCCAGACGGCGAAGGCGACGGCAGTACGGTCACCGGGCCGCAGGCCCTCAGGCATCTTCCGCTTGATGACGACCCGCCACCGTCGCTCGGCAAAAACGCCCTTGCCGTCCTCCCCCTGCCATGCCACCGGCGTCAGCGTCCCCGGTCCGGCCGAGATCAACGGTTCCACTGGCGTCTTGCGAGGACCGCTGCGGAGGTTGCCCAGGATCTTTGCCGGCGCGTAGCGGCCGGCCATTTCCTGCTTGGCCGCCGGATTCGCCTCCAGGGGCCCGGCCTCGAACGGATAGTGATCGACGGCCGCATGGGGATAAAGGTCGGCTATGGCGTCGCCCCGGCCATTGACCGCCGCCTGCCAGTCGGCCCGCCAGTAGGTCACGTAGACGGGCCGGTCCTCCTGCCCCATTTGTGGATCCGGCAGGTCTTTGTCGCGGCGGGTCGGCATCTGCACCGCGCAGGCGTCGGCCATGCGTGAAGGGCCGGTTTGGTCGCTCTGATCGTCGTCGGCCCATTCGAGCCGAAAGGCGATGGAAGAACCGTCGGTGAGCGCGCGCACCAGTAACTCCGGCGTCGTCGGCGTCACCAGCCGCGGCTCGACGAGATCCTGCGGCACGAGTTTGGCCAGATGCTCCGGCGCCGCCGTCCATGCTTTGTCGGCCGGATCGAGTGGAATGCTCCGGACGCTTTCCGCCAACACTTCCGGCGCCCTCTCGGGGCCCCTCGAACACGAAGTGAGTCCCATGGCCGCCGCCAGAGCCGCCGCGAACAACATTCCTTCAGCGCGCATCGCCACCTCCTTTGAGCTACGGACAGTTCGTGCGGATCACCTGTAACCGCGGGTCGATAGCCGGGCGGATAAAGACCGGCTCCTTGAGGGGAACCTGCACCAGCGTCGCGCCGCTTTCGTCGCTGCCGATAACCGTTTCACCCTGGCGCTTGAACCGGGCCACGACCATCTCGGTGCTCCCGAACAGGCAGAGCAAGCCGGCCAGATCAGGATCGTTCTTCGCATTGAGGTACGCCTTGACGGCTTGGGCGGCCCGCGGCCCGAATAACTGCCGGTTGAACGCCTCCGGCACGTGTACGGGCGGAATGTAGTAGACGTGCGGCTCCAGGCCGAACTGCGGAAACAGGGGCAGGGCGATCTTCCGGATATGTACCAGGTAGTCAATCGGGTTGTCCAGGCGCGCCTTCTCCGGCGTGGAAATCCAGCCGGCCAGGCGGATCTTCCCGATGCAGTTCACGAAACATTGCGGCTGCACACCCTGCTCGATTTTCGGATAACAGGCGATACACTTTTCCGACGTTCCGGTGAGCGGATTGTAGAAGACCTTCTTGTACGGGCAGCCGCGCACGCATTCCTGGTATCCGCGGCAGCGGCCCTGGTCGACGAGCACGATGCCGTCCTCGGGCCGCTTGTAGATCGAGCCCCGAGGGCAGGCGGCCAGGCACGCCGGATAGGTGCAGTGGTTGCAGATCCGCGCCAGATAGAAGAACCAGCTCATGTGGGGCAGGGCCATCCTGGCGCCGTGGTCGACCTGGCCGGCGCAATCGTCCTCTCCGGTGTTCGGGTAGGCGTAGTCCTGCTCCTCGGGCCCCCAGCCGAGCACGCGCTCGCCCGCAGGCGCCGCTTCGAAAATGGTGCGCCCGGCGTAGGTGTCACCCTCCCACTCCTGGCTGCCGAGCAGCTCCAGAAGCTTGACGTCGTAGGCGAGCGGATAAGAGCCGTACGGCTTGGTCTCGACGTTGTTCCAGAGCATGTACTCCTGGCCTTTGCCCGACGTCCACGTCGTCTTGCAGGCCAGCGTGCAGCTCTGGCAGGCAATGCACTTGTTGGTATCGAAAACGGCGGCGAACTGCCTGCGTGGCCGGGATTCCGGATACCAGTAGGACATTTCGCGGCCGATCTGCCAGTTATTGACGCGCGCCATCAGGACTTCTCCTCTTTTCTCCTGATCCGGACAAACTCGCCGGCGAGGAACCGCTTCATCGCTTCCGATTCATATTTGGGCCGGATGCCCAGCGCCGCCGGGCGCCACAGCCCTTTGCCCTCCAAACCGCCGGGTTCCGCCCGGGTGATCTTGACCATTGCCTCCCGAGGGGCGCCCGTCGGACAGTGAATGTCCGGCTCGAAGCCTTTGCGCAGCCCCTGGCCGAACATGGTCTTGTGGACCAGCGAGTCGGTCATCCACGTCGGCTTCAACCACCCCCGCGTCGCCGACTGGTGCGAGCCGGAGCGGAACATCGCCTGATAACCTGTGCGGGGATTTTTCGCCAGCCCGTCGGCGCGGGACCTTTGCCCTTCCACCGAGCCCGGCGTCGCCGTATACATGTTGAACCACATGCGCGTGACGCCCCGCGGCGTGCCGGGATAGTAGCGCACGCGGCACAGCAGACGAGAAAACTCCATGTCTTTCTTGTTTCGTTGCCAGCCCCGGAAGGGACGGTCCTCGGGGTCGGGATCGACCCAGACGTAGTCGCCGTCCTCGACGCCGATTTCGCGGGCGTCGGAAGGATTGATGTCCACATAGCCCTCGCCGACGAACGGGCTGCGCTTGTCATGCCGGTAGATGTCGCCGAACGGCCCGAACAGGACGGCGATCATGTCCGTGTCGATGGGCGTCGTGTGCGCGCCGTGCCGGTACTTCGGCGTGTGGAAAATGAAGCGAAATCCGTCCTTGAGCAGCGGGTGCTTCGTCTTCCGCGCCTCCTCCCAGCTCAGCACGACATTGCGCACGCACCGGACTTCGCAGGAAAGGTCGTCGCGCCGCACGCCGTACTGCTCGGGCTGCTCCGGTCGGAGCGCCTCGTGTGGCGCGGCGATGATGACGTTCGGCTCGTAGAAGGTCGAATCGACCGGCTCCCGGTGTACCGGCAGGTTCTCGCCGGCGGCGATGAATTCCTCCTCCTCGCGGTAGAACTCAAGCCGCCCGCTCTTGGTGTACCACGGCGTCGAGTCCGCCACCTGGTCGTAGCCGACGCACTTTGGTGTCGTCCGGCTGTTGAGCAGCGCGGGGATGCCTTGCTTGGCCTTCTCCTCGAGCTCGGCGAAGCGGTAACCCCGAGTGTTTGTGGAATGGTCCAGGATGCGCTGGAGATAAACGTCGGTGCGCCCGTCGCGGACGAACTTCCAGTAGTCGCGGAAGCGCGGCTCGCCGGTGAGCTCCGCCAGCTTCTCGCCCACGAGCGCGAGGACTTCAATGTCGCCGATCGTCTGAAACGTCCGCGGGATCGGCGTGCGCGGGAACACGACCAGGAACGGGTTGGTGGGCGAAGCCGTCATGTCCGGATGCTTCAGCTCAAACCAGGCATCGACGCCGAAAACCAGGTCCGCCCACTCGCAGGAGGCCGTCCACCACCACTCGCTCACAGCGATCATCTCGATGCGCGGCAGCACGTTCACCACCGTGTTGAAGTGCCATTTCACGTTGCCCAGAATCGAGTTGGCGTTGGAGAACCAGAGGACTTTCGTCGGCGCCGGCATGTGCGTGTTGCCGGTGAACAGCTTGTTGCCGACCCGCAGCGGATGGTCTTCGTGGTTATAATAATGCGCCGATTCCGGCCTCCAATACTGCCGGAGACGCGCCGGCTTCGACGGGTCGAGTTCGATGTCGAACGGGTTCTCGTTGGCCCATTGCGGCGCGCCGTTGAACAGCGCCAGGCGGTAGTTACCCGCATAGGAGCCGACGTTGCCGCCGATCCGGCCGATGTTACCCGTGAGCGCCGCCACCAGCAGCGTCGTGCGGTCCTTGTTGTCGCTGTTGAAAAACTGGTTCGGTCCCATGCCGATGGCGAACAGCGTCGTGCCGGGCTCTTTGGCGATCTCACGGGCGAGCGACTCCACTGCCGCCGCCGGCGTCCAGGTCATCTCCTCGACGCGCTCCGGCGTGAAATGAGCCGCGTACTCCTTGATGAGATCGAACACCGGACGGCACCGCACCGTCTTGCCGTCGGCGAGCTGGACGTCCACGGCGCCCTCCAGCAGCGGGTTGGCAACGCCCGAATCTCTGCCTACCATGTCGCGCGTGGCGGGCTTGGGCGCCTTGGCCGCCGCGTCCCACCAGACGTAGTCGCCCCACTCCTCGCGCATCTCCGGGGAGATCACCGTGCCGCGCTGCATCACCGGCGGCGGCTCGGTTTCCCCGCGGGCGAGCACCCGCGATTTCTTGAGCGGGGCATTGCCGCCGCCGAAGACCTCCTGCGCCTTGAGGTACTTGAGCGTGTCCATCCGCACCAGCAGCGGCAGGTCGGTCCACTGTTTCACATAATTCTCCTCGTAGAGCCTGTCACGGAGGATCACGTGCGCCAGCCCCAACGCCAGCGCCGGCGTCGTGCCCGGGCGCACCACGATCACTTCGTCAGCTTTGGATGAAGTCGCCGAATACTCGCAGGCGATTACGACCACCTTGACGCCCTTCAGACGCGCTTCCGTGAGCCAGTGCGCATCGGGCATCTTCGTCGCAATCCAGTTCATGCCCCAGACGACGAGCAGGCGCGTGTGCTCGACCGCGTTCAGGTCGAATTCGACGGTCTGCTGGCCCGTAACCATCGGATGTCCCGGCGGAAGATCGGTGTGCCAGGAGTAGTTGTCGAATCCCTTGGCGCCGACCGCCTGCTCCGGCCCCACCCCGCGCACCTTGGCGTCGAGCAGGGCCAGGGAGTTCGCCAGCCGGTAGAGCCCGTAGACGCGCGTGACGCCGAGCAGCGGCATGCCGCCGCGAAACTTCATCGTGCGCACGCCCGCGCCGCCCATCGACTCCACCATCTCGGGCTCGTAGTGTTGCGCCAAAAGGCGGCGCTTGCCCTCCTCGCCGCTGTATGTCTCGGCGATGTTCTTCAGCGCGGCGGCGGCCATGGCGGCAGCTTCCTCGTGGCCGATGCGCAGCCATTCGTCGCGTCCGCGCTGGAAATATCGCCTCGGCGGCAGCCCGTCCTTTCCCCTGGGAAAGCCGGCATCGTGCCACTCCTTGAAACCCTTGCGCACCAGGCAGCCGCTGATGCGGCGGTCGCCGTAGAAGCGCCGCGTGAGCGCCAGACCCTTCTGGCACACGCGCGGATCCCAGCGATGCGAAGCCTTGTTGCCGTAGAGGTCCGTGGCCTCCCCGTACTTCATCGTGGGGCCGATCCGCACGACCACGCCGTGGCGCACGTAGGCGTTCAAGATGCAGTTGTGCGTGTCGTTCGGCGCGCAGGTGAAGGTGAAGCTGGAATCGTATTTCCACAGGTCCCGGTACACACGCTCCCACCCCCGCTCCGGATAAACCGCCAGGGGATTCTTTACCGACTCCACCTGCCAGACCTCGCGCGCTGCGGCCGCCAGCCCGCCCAGTCCCGCTGCACTCAGCAGGCCCAGGAATTCCCGCCGCTTCACCAAATCGCTCATGGTTTGCTTTCCTCCCATGTCCGCAAATACGCCACCACCGCCTCGATCTCCTCGCTCGCCAGCGTGCGCCACGCCGGATTGGGCTCGGCAAATCCCGCCATCGCCGTGCCGCGCCGGCCGCGGCGAATCGTTTCCACCAGGTAGGAATCCGTGGCGGAGGCAAGCAGCACCCGGTTGTTCAGAGCCGGTCCCGGTCCGCCTTCCCCTCGAGCGCCGTGGCAGCCGCTGCAAGCTGCTGTGTAGATCTGTTCGCCGGCACGCACCTCGCCCCGCACCCAGCGCCGCGGACGGCCGTCCGGTCTGGACGCCACGCCGCCCAGCGAGCGCAGGTACGCCGTCACCGCGTCGATGTCTTCCGCCGTGAGTCCGTCCTCCCTGAGCCAACCCGGCATGCGGCGTCCAGGGCGGCCCTGCCGGATGGTTTCCCTGAGGAACTCGTCGCTTGCGATCTCGAGAAAGTCCGGATTCGCGACCGAGGGAAACGAAACGTGGCCCGGGAGCCGCCGGCCCAGGCCGTCGTCGCCGTGGCAGCCCGTGCAGAATGCGCCGTACAGCGTCGCCCCGTCCCGAGCGAATTCCCGCCTCCCGAACCGCGTGGCGAGCATCCGGTCCCTGGGCACATAGGCGTCGTTGAGCTGCCTTCGCCGCAGCGACAGGGTGAAGAAGGCCAACTGGGCCAGCTCGCGCTCCTCGAGCACCGCCGCCGGTGGCATCTGCGAGCCGGCGACCACGCTGGCCGGCGCCAGAAGGTGCTCTCGGAACCAGTTTTCCAGCACCGGCTTGCCGGCCACGTAGGTGAAATCGAGCCGGCCGGGATCTTTCAAGCCGGCCAGCGTCAAGTCCGGTCCATCGTCTCCGCCCACCCCGCTGAGTTTGTGGCAACCCAGACAGCCCGAGCTGAGAAAGACGCTCTTGGCTTCCACCCAACCCGACGCCGCCACCCGCGTATCCAGGTATACGCGGAGCAACTCGAGATCAAGCGGCGAGATGGGTCCGAAGGCGTCCCGCCAAGGGCCGCTCTTCGCCTCCGCGCGCTTGGCCAGATGCTTGGCGTACCACTCCGGATCGTAGCCGGTGATGCCCGTCCGCGACAGATCGGGCCCTTCCATACCGCCACCCCCGGGGCGGATCGTGCCGCCGCGGCCGTCGACGCGGTGACAGGCCAGGCAATCGAGCCGTTCGAAGGCGGCGCTGGCGGCCTTCATCCGGCTCTTTTCCGGAACTCCCAGCGTGATGTGGCAGGTGCCGCACCCCGCATAGGTCGTCTCCTTCTCGAGCATCGGCTCCGGCCAGAAAGCAACGCGCCCGTGGGCGTCGGCCTTCTCCGTGGCTTGCCCTTGGCCGCCGTGGCAGACCGTGCAGCCGAACTCGGCCGGGTCGTGGACGACGGGCTTGTGCGGCCTGAGCAACGGCGCGCCGCTGGCGCCTTGCTCGCCCGGCCCCATCGCGACATGGCAGGAGACGCAGCGGTCCTTCGTGCCCAGTCCCCGGTTGACGATCTGGCGAAGCTGGACGCGGAGCGGCCCCTCTTCGGTGCGCCCCTGCGCCTGGATCCGGCGCCACTCCCGCAGGAAGTTCTCCTCCACCGCCGCCCAGACGAGCAGCGCCAGCGCGCCCGCACTCGAGATCAGCAACAGGAGCTTGTTCTTCCTCATGATTCGCTAATGTTTGGGCCAGTCCGCCGGCGACCAGTAAAACTCCCAGTTCGGGCCGCGGAAATACGTCCCGATGACGGTCAGCACCACAAAGCCGCACAGGAAGCAGGTGAACAGCGCCAGCGCTCCGGCGCGGGCGGACTGGAACCGCCTCACGCACCAGACCGACCAGGCGGCGTAGACCAGGGTCAACAGCGTGCCGGGGTTCACCGCAGTCACGACCAGTTGCGGGATGTCCGGAAACCACTCCCGCAACCACCCGAACCGAATGGCGACGGCCTCAATTATCACCGCAGCGCCCGTTCCCAGAACGGCGGAAAAGCGCACCAGCCTCCAGCCGCCCGGCCCGCCGAACCATTCGCCGGTCCCGGCCGTTTCCCGATCCAGGTAAGGGATCAAGGCCAGGCCGAGGAGCGCGATCACGGGGATGCCGATGCCGCCCATGAACGCCGAATACGAAACCAGCTCCTGCACGCCGAGGAAATACCAGGGCGCCTTGGCCGGATTCTCCGGGACGTTGGGGTTGGCCAGCTCCTTGAGCGGTGCGTCGGCGACAACCGAGAGCGCCAGGCACACCAGAAGCGTCAGCATCATCACGCCGAGCTCGGCGTAAAACAGATGGGGCATGGATGGAACGGTGTTTTCCGGCCCCTTGCCCACCGCCGGCGTGCGCCCGCGCACGATCGCCGCCAGATGGTACGTCTTCACCGGCGCCTCGGTGAAGACCGGGTAGGTCTCCTGCTCGCGTCGCGCGGCCAGCCGCGCGTCGGCGTCGGCGGGTTTGGCCAGCCCCCCGTCCTTGCGAACCCTCCAGAAATGCACCGCCAGCAATGCCGCGAGCACCAGGGGCAGCAGCATGACGTGCAGCAGGTAGAACCGAATGAGCGCCTCTTCGCCCACTTCGTCCGAGCCGAGCAGCAAAAGCTTCTGCAAGCCGCCCGGATCGAAATACTCGGTGATACCGAGCGCGTCGGTGACCTCGCGGGGCGATTCCGCAATGTTGGCGCCGATCGTGATCGCCCAAAAGGCGAGCTGGTCCCACGGCAACAGGTAACCGGTAAAGGAAAGCGCGAGCGTCACCACAAGCAGGGCGATGCCGATCAGCCAGTTGAACTCGCGGGGCTTGCGGTAGGCGGCGGTGTAGAAAGCGCGCGCCATGTGCAGGATCACGGTGATCACCATCACGTGCGCCGCCCAGCGGTGCAGGTTCCGGATCAGCCGTCCGGTGGGCACCACGAAGTGAATGTCCTTCATCGATTCGTAGGCGACGTCCGGATAGGGCTTGTAGTAGAACATCAACATCACGCCCGTGACCAGCGTGATCAAGAAGGCGGCTGCGGTGGCGATGCCGAGCCCGAGCGTCGTCGTCCAGCGCAGGCTCCACCGGTGCGTCCGCACCGGATGCAGGTGCAGAAAGACGTTGCCGAAAACAAAGGTCGAACGCGCGCGGTCGGTCGAAGGCAGCCCGGTGCGAAACGCCGTCTCGAGGATCCGCTTCGGCGCCTTCTTCAGATTGGCGACGAACTCCTGTAAGGCGTCGCTCGCCTGCGTTGTTTGCTCCATTTCAAGCCACCTTTGTCCCCGGCGGTACCGCCGCGGCCTCATCCACGATGACGGAGTCGCCGGCGGCGCTGACCTTCAACCAGGGCAGCGGACGCGGCGCCGGGCCGCGCGTGACTGTGCCATCGCTGCGGAAGCGCGAGCCGTGACAGGGACACTCGAACCCGTCGGCGGCCGGCCTGACGACGCAGCCTAGGTGCGTGCACACGGTCGAAATCGCCCAGACGCCTTCCTCATCGCGGAAGATCGCCACGTTGCGCCCCGGCGGCACGAAGGCTTCCCCAGGCGCCAGGGCCTGGGGCAGATCGACGCGGAACTTCTTCGATGGCGAAGCAAGCACCGCCGCCTTCGGCAGCCGAAGCAGGCCGATCAGGCCGAACAGCAGCGCCCCTGCCATCGTTCCCAGCGCGCTGAGTCCCAGCCAGTCTCGCCGCGGCACGGGCGCCGGCTCGAGCCGCGAGCGTTGCGGTTTGGCTTGTATCGTCATAAGAGCCTCCACTCCGTCCGAAACATGACTCGCTCCATCGTGATCGCCTCCGAGGGGCAGCGCATGGCGCACGCCGCACAGCGGATGCAGCGCTCCTCGTCCTTCACGATGGCGGAATGCTCTTCGAAATCCGCCCCTTCGCCGAGAATCGCGCGAGCCAGCTCGTCCAGCTCGCTAGCGCCCTCCAGCCGGCTCAACGGCACAAGCTTCAGGCACAGGGTCGGACAGACATCGGCGCAGCCGCCGCACAGCACGCAGCGGCTGCCGTCGAAAACCGGCGTCACGCCGCAGTCCAAGCAACGCGAGGCTTCGCGCCGAGCTTCCTCCTCGCTATAGACCTGCTCGACGACCGTCGCCGGATCTTTGAGCCGCTCCTCAGGCGGCAGCACGCGCGGCTGCACGCGCCGGATCGCTTCGTAGCCCCGTTCGCGCAGGTAGCGTTCCTCAACCAGATGGGCGGTCAAGGCTTCGGCTTCGAGCCGCCGCCCGGTGACGAACTCGTAGACGGAGCGCGCCGCCGCCTTTCCCGAGGCCACGGCGTCGATGAGCAGCCGCGTGCCGTGCGCCAGATCCCCGGCGACGAAGACGCCGCGCGCCGTCGTCGCCAGCGTCTGCGGATCGACCTTCGGCCAGCCGGGGCGCGCCATCTCGATGTCTTGCCCGCCGTCTTGCAAGAACTCGGTCACCGGCGCCTGCCCCACCGCGAGCAGAACCGTGTCGCAGTCGACGACGATTCGCTCGGCGTCATCGAAAACCGGAGCGAATCGGCGCTCTTCGTCGTAGACGCGAAGGCAGCGGCGGAACTCGACGCCCGCGACGCCTCCCCCGCCGTCGCGGAGGATTTCCACCGGGCCCCAGCCGTTCAAACGCTCGATGCCCTCTTCATCGCCTTCGCGGATCTCCACCGTGTCGGCGGGCATCTCCTCCAGACTTTCGAGCGCCACCAGACGGACGCGCGCCGTGCCGGGCATGCGCGCCGCCGTCCGCGCCGTGTCGTAGGCGATCTGCCGCAGCACCGTCCGCGCCACGTCGTAGGCGACGTTGCCGCCGCCGATGACGACGACGTTTCGCCCCACGGCCACGGGCTCGCCGAGGGCCACGGCGCGCAACAGATCCACGCCGCCGAAGACGCCCGGACCGCGCTCGCCGGCAAGCCCGAGCGCTCGCGAGGACTTTGCCCCGCAGGCGACGATCACCGCCGCATGGCTGCGGCGCAGATCGGCGAAACTGACGTGCTTGCCGACCGCGACTCCGCAAAGGATTTCGACGCCGAGAGCGCGGATCACTTCAACTTCGCTCTCGATCACCTGGCGCGGCAGCCGGTAGGCGGGCACGCCCAGAGCGAGCATCCCGGCCGGGACCGGTTCCATCTCGTAAATCACCGGGCGGAAACCCATCAGCGCCAGATCGTGCGCCGCGGCCAGACCCGCCGGCCCCGCGCCGACAATCGCCACCGATTGTCCGTTTGCCGGGCGAAAACGTCCCCGAATCGATGCCTGAACGAGCGCCGCCATCTCCTCCGGCCCCCAGGCCACGCGCGGCACGTACGACTCAAGCTGGCGCCTTACCCGGGCGGCGCCCAGCGCCTCCGGCCCGTGTCTTTCGCACACAAACCGCTTCAAGGCGCGGATCGCCACCGGTTCGTCCAGGCCGACGAAATTGCCGTCGTCGTCCACCCTCGGCACCTTCCCGCGCCGGCAGGCCGCCTCGCAGGGCGCTCCGCAGATGCGCCCGCAGATGGAGGCCAACGGATTCGGCCCGCGGGCGATCAGATAGGCCTCCTCGTACTGGCCCGCCGCGATCGCCCGCACGTAACCGCGGGCGTCCGTGTGCACCGGACACGCCGCCTGGCAGGAAATCAGCTCGACGTGATGCTGCGGTCCGGGAATCTGAACGGGCAGCGTTGCCGTCATGGCCGGTTGCTCCTGCGAGAGGACGCGGGCGCCGCCGAGGCCGGGCGCCGCTCAACGCCGCGCATGAGGCAGGCCACGCCCGCGGGGTCTGAAGCTGGCGACTCGATGCGCGCCATCAGATCCCGGAGGGTCCACCGCCCCAGCACGCCCACGATGGCCTCATGAAGTTCGACGGCAGCCCGGTGAAACGCGCACTGCTCGCGGCGGGGCAGGCTGCCGCGGCAGAAGTCGCCGACGACGGCGCCCTGGCAGGCTTCGAGGACCTGAAGCAGCGTGATCTCCTCCGGGGTCCGCGCAAGCCTGACCCCGCCCTTGGAGCCGCGATCGGCTCGCAGGATGGCCGCCTTGACGAGCTGCCGGGTGATCTTGGCCAGGTAGGTCGGCGACTCCCCAAGCGCTTCTGCGATGCGTCGCGGCGAAACCGGTTGCGTGCCGCCGTCCTGCGCCAGGTACAGCAGGGCCCGGATGGCGCTGATGGAGGTCCGTCCGAGCATTGCCATATACGCTAATGCGGATATAATACATCCGTTTTAGATGAATTGCAAGACTTTCTCGCCCGCCGGACACGCCGCCTCCGCTCGGCGCGGGCGTGTCTGTCGTTTGGCGACCTCCGACGCCCTCCTTTACCTCGCGTTCCAGGCCCTCACCCGAAAGAGGCCGATTCAGCCGCGAGTCCTGCGAATAGCCGGGAGCCGGATCCCCTCATTCTTCTTGACTCGGAGGTGCCGTCCCAGCACTGTTTCTGCGAGGGCGGGCACGCGCGTGAAGTGGCACACCAGGGGTCTCCAGGCTGGCCGATGCTCACCCGCGTGCCTTTGGGTCAAGGCAGGTCCGGGCCGCCGGTTTCTCGGCCGCAGGCTCACACGGCAGCGCTTCCCCGACGCCACGCGATAGGCGACCGTCGGCGCGCCGGCAAGCTGGCCATCCTCGAAACGAAAGCTTCGAAGGGAGACGCCGGCGGTGAGTCCTTGAAGGCTTTGGTCGGGCCGGCCGGATTTGAACCGGCGACCTCTTGCACCCCAAGCAAAAAATATCAATCACTTACGGACAGCCGTCTATGAAAACAAAAGACTTAACGGCTTGCGATTTGGACCTGAATCGGACCTAAACTACCACGTCGGAGGCCCTCTGGACCTGGACTGGACCTGAAGGCTGAGGCGGATTCACCACACGCCTCGCGCGCGTGCGCACGCGCGATTCTACGCCGACGGCTGTGAAAACTCGGTTCGCGAAACAGGAGAAGAAAAATCACGCGCCTATATATGGATGACCCCACGGCACCGGATTCATCGCCTCCGGGTCTTGAACTGACGGACGTTCAGCGCCTTCCATTCCAAGGCCGGATGTCGGCGAAGGCGTTCCGCCAATGCCTCGTCGCGCGTGAGCAGCAACGGATCCACCTCGCCT
>Ga0197142_1000545_pt1 | contig 34727 bp, 32 predicted proteins | sample GBS60_MetaG_FD_148614 | JGI IMG/M metagenome (GOLD analysis project Ga0197142, IMG submission 148614) | Sediment microbial communities from Great Boiling Springs, Gerlach, Nevada, United States - GBS 60_MetaG | ecosystem: Environmental > Aquatic > Thermal springs > Hot (42-90C) > Sediment...
GTAGTTGGACATCAGCCGGGAGCCAGCGACCATCTCAAAAAGGTCCAGGATATGTTCACGCTCCTCCAGCGCGTAGAGCATCAGGGTGAAGTAGACCCCCATATCGTTGCACATGAAGCCGACGGAGACGGCGTGGTTGAGGAAGCGGGTGAACTCGGACATAATGACCCGGATGTACTGGGCCCGCGGGGGCGGCTCAATCCCCAGCAGTTTCTCCACCGCCAGGACGTAGGGGAGTTCGTTGGTCATACAGCAGACGTAGTCCAGCCGATCGGTGTAGGGGATGTTGCCCCACCAGGTGTTGCGCTCCCCGATCTTCTCGTGGCAGCGGTGGAGGAAGCCCATCATCGGCTCCAGTTTGACGATGCGCTCCCCTTCCAGCGTCGCCAGGAGGCGGAGAACGCCGTGGGTGGAGGGATGGTGGGGGCCCATGTTGAGCACCACCCGGTCAACGGGATGGTCCGGGTTCTCCTGCCGGGCCAGTTCATCGTGGGGCGCGTACCCCCAGACGTCCACCAGGGGGCGCCAGTCCCTCGGTGACCATCCGGGCGGATAGCGGAGGTTATCCCCGAAGGGGCTGCGGCTCTCCGCCGGCACCGGACGGCCCTCCGGGAACCGGCTGCTGAAGGGCTTGTGTTCCTCTTCGTAGTAGACCTCCTTCCAGTCCTTCCGCAGCGGGTGACCGTCAAACCCCTCCCAGAGGAGGATGCGCCGCAGGTCCGGGTGGCCCTCAAAGCGGACCCCCATCAGGTCCCACGCCTCCCGCTCCTGGACGATGGCGGAGGGGAAGAGGGGGGCCAGGGAGGGGACGACGGGGTTCTCCCGGTCGGCCTGGACGTGGAGGGTGAGTGGCCCCCCGCGGCCCTGGAAGAAGTGGTAGACGACGTCAAAGCAGGGGGGCATGCCGTTAACTGGCTGGGGATAGTCCACCGCGGTGACGTTGGAGAGGTACCGGTACTCCAGTTCATCCCGCAGGTAGGTGGCGACCTCCACCAGCCGTTCCCGGGCCACCACGGCCCCCTGGTACGGCGCGGGGGCGGGTTGTACCGCGTCGGGGAATCGTTCCTGAAGATGGGTGATGATGTCGGTTGCTGGTCCTGGCGTGTGTTCGGTAGCCATAGGCATCCTCGCAAGTGGGTTAGATGCGGAGCAGCCGTTTCAGTTCTCGCAGCCAGGGGCTGTCCCGTCTCTGGAGTTCCTTTAATAGATTTTCAAAATTCTTCAGACGAAGATTGATAACGTCATGGAGATCTTCACCCTGATCGGGAAGGCCGAATCGGGGCGGATCCAGGGTTGCCTCTTTCGCTGCCTGGAGGATCCATTCCTCCAGCCGAGGGCACAGAATGATGAGGCAACTGCTTCCCGCAACGACTTTCAGCCCGTATTCAGGGCGCTCTTCTGGTCGCTGTCGGCCAAGGCCGGCTGGCTGCGCGCTAAACGGGTCTTCGTCTATCAAACCGATCAATCCCGGGTTGTCCTGCAAATGCTTACAGACACGGCCCTTATCCCTCCAGTGTTTGATTTCTCGTCGGGGTACCCCCAGGGCTCGTACGAGCACTTCGTCCGGTTTGCACTCCACGTGGATTCGAGGGCCAGTAGCTTTTCTCATCCCCTGGTCATCCTGACTCAGACGGATCTGGGGCTTCCAGAAACCAGTCCAGGTTGAAGAAAAGATCTGCATCCATATCCAGCACGCTCTCCAGGTCCTCCTTCGTAGTCAGTGGCCGAAGCATTGTCTGGCTTTCCCTAAGGGAAACCACAAATACGGCGATCTCATCCAGGGGAGTTTTCTCTACCAGCGAGATAAGGAAAAAAGGATCGTGGGTGGAAAGGAAGTACTGGTTTGTAGAATCCAGGGCGATGCGCTCCGCCAGGTATTTCGTGTAGAGGGGAAACGCGTGGGCCTCTGGTTCCTCAAAGATCACCACGGCGTTCTGGTTGGTTTTCATTGCAGCGATATAAAAGATGAACCGCTGAAGGGTATCGGCGGTTGAGAGATAGGGAATGGAGACAACGAGTCCATCTTGTTCTCGTAACTGCGTCTCTATTTTGCTCTCTGCGGGTTTGATCACCAGTTTTAAGCCAAAAGCATCAAAAAACTCGCCAACCAGTCGGCGGAGGTCCTTATGCGCCATCAGAATCTGGGGCAAATTTTCCCCCCGGGGAGGGAGCAGGAACGGGGCTGGCCGTCCGCCGAAAACCACGCCTGGGGAGAAGCGGTAGAACCGTATTTTCAGAGGCGGAGCCTCTGCCACTGGAGATTCTATTTTTATCAAAATGCTTCCGTCAGAACGATAAACTCTGACTCCCCACGGGCTCAACAACCGGAATTGCGGGGGGAAGGTTTCCTGGTCGGCCTCAAGGGAAATTTCGGAAGGTTCTTCCCCATCGTATCGGACTACCACCTTCTGGGAAATGTCGTGCTCGTAGAACAGGTCGTCCATCCTCTCCATCCGCACGAAGTCCCGGATCTCCCAGGTATGCGGGACGGAGAAGAGGCCCAACGCCTCCAGGATGTTGGATTTACCGGTGTTCGGTTCACCAATGAAAAGGTTGACCCGCCGGCAGTCCAGCCGGAGGTGTCGGATGGACTTAAAGTTCTGGATTTCCAGCGTCTGGATCATGAAAGGAGGTTCATCCGGGCTGAAGCTCGGGTATCCGCAGCACCCGGGCCTGCACCGATTCTAACAGGGAGTCTCTGAGAAAACGGCTGGCTTCCAAAATCTCAATCCCGATAACCTCACCCTGCTCATTCAACTCAACCGTAACATTGGGAGTGATCTCTACGCTTCCCCACTCGGGCTCTTCGGAAAGAACCAGATGCAGAATGTCTTCACTTTCAAAGTATCGCAGGCGCATTCCGCTCATAGGATGACAAACCTCCCTGTTCTCAGCCGGAAATTGATCTGCTGCCGCGTCGTCGCGTGGATGGTAACTGGTATAATGGCCTCTTCAGCCATCTCATAGGGGATGATCACCAGAGTTTTGGATATACGGCCCACTGCAATGTAGCGGCCAGTCACTATGTCAAAGTATCGTTCTTGGGTGTGTCGCACGATATGTTCTAACTCGCCGAGATCAAACCCTCGCAAGCGGGCCCGATATCGCAGATATTCGGTCCAAATCACCTGCGTTGAAGAAGACATGCTCGTGGCTATCTCCTAAACTTAAAGAGCAAAAGCCACGACGGTTCCGCCACCACCAGCCTATCCCTGTGCCTCCTGCTGCATCGCCTCTATCTTCTCCGTCAGCCGCCAGTCCACCAGGTCCGGGCCCAGTTCGGGGACGGGGATGGGTTCAGGGGCCTCCCCCTTCCTGTACCAGCGCAGGTCGCGAAGGGACTCCCGCTCCATTTTGGCGTGGATGGTCAGAAAGCCATGGAGCAGCGCCTCCGGACGGGGCGGACAGCCGGGGACGTAGACGTCTACCGGCAGGTACTTATCTATGCCGGAGACGACATTGTATCCCTCTTTGAAGGGGCCACCGGAGATGGCACAGGCTCCCATCACCAGGACGTACTTGGGCTCCGGCATCTGGTTGTAGAGGCGGACGACCTGGGGAAGCATCTTCTTCGTCACCGTGCCGTTGACGATCATCAGGTCGGCCTGGCGGGGGCTGGCCCGCATGATCTCCATCCCGAAGCGGGAGGGGTCAAATCGGGCCGCGAAGGTGCCGATCATCTCAAAGGCACAGCAGGCCAGGCCGAAGAAGATGGGCCAGAGGGAGCGCTTGCGCGCCCAGTTGTAGATGGCATCTATGGGGGTGATATGGACGGTACCGACCAGTTCGGGGGGAATCTCCGGTAACTGTCGCTTCCGGGGTGACATCGGGACGTTTCCTCCGTTTGACATTTGAGATGGATCAGGTCGGCTCAAACGGGTTATATTTTACCTCGGAGTTCTCAAATGCGCAACTGCCCCTAAATTTGGGACAACTGCGAGTGGTTATCCTGCGAGGTATAGAGAAATTCTATCGCATTTCTAATTTTCCTCTTGCGGAATTCTAACGTGTCTGTGGCATGATAGGGGCGCAATTGGGAAGCCCGGTTGCGGGCATTCAAATCCCTGAGGGCAAAGGAGGTGATGAGCCATGTTGATGCGATGGGAACCGTTCCGGGAGTTGGTCAGCCTGCGCGAAGCGATGAACCGGCTCTTTGAGGAGTCCTTCGTGCGCCCCTGGGGGGCCTTCCCCCGCTGGGCCGAGGGTCCGGCCGTGGACATGTACGAGACGGATAACGCCGTGGTGGTGAAGGCCGCGATGCCGGGGGTGGATCCGAAGGACGTGGAGATCAGCGTCACGGGCGACACCCTGACCATCCGGGGTGAGGTCAAGAAGGAGGAACAGGTCAAGGAGGAAAACTACCTCCGGCGCGAACGGTACTACGGCTCCTTCTGCCGCTCCTTCCTCCTGCCCACCCGGGTCGTCGCCGACGACGCCGAGGCGGTCTTTGAGAACGGGGTGCTCACCCTGACACTGCCGAAGGCCGAAGAGGTCAAACCCAAGACCATCAAGGTCAAGGCCAAAAAGTAATCCCCGTAGATAGCGCGGGCTGTCAGCCTGTACCGGCCTGACGGCCGGCGCTACAGAGTGCAGGCAAACGAGGCCGGCGCCGATGAGGCGCCGGTCCATCTCAAACCTGTGGGTAAGGAGGTGCGCGATGGCATTCTTCGCTCCGTTTCGGGAGATGATGAGCCTGAAAGAAGCGATGGACCGTCTGTTTGAGGAGTCCTTTGTCCGCCCGATGAGCACGTGGCGGCGGGGCACGCCGGAGGAGCCGCTGCGGTTGCCGGTGGACGTCTACACCACCCCCGACGAGATTGTGGTGGTCGCCTCGGTGCCGGGCCTGCTGCCCGAGGAGGTGGACATCTCCATCCAGGGGGACACGCTGACCATCCGTGGGGAACTCCGACCGCCGCTGGACAACGTGGAGTATCTCTTCCAGGAACGGCCCTACGGTCACTTCGCCCGCTCCCTGGTGCTGAACGTGCCGGTGGATGTGGAGAAGGCGGAGGCGACCTTTGAGAACGGCGTGCTCACCCTCACGTTGCCCAAGGCGGAAGAGATTCGGCCCAAGACCATTAAGGTCAAGACGAAATAGCGCGAAAGACACGAAAGGCGCGAAAGACGCGAAAGGCGCGAAAGGCACGAGAGGACGTGCCAGGCACTTGTGAAGTGTCTGGCACGTCTTTATTCCTCTTTCACCTCAAACTCCCCCTCAACGACCGCCGGTTCTTCAGATGTCCACTCGGCGATTTTTGCCCCCAGGGCCCGCAGGTGCTCCCGGACCACCTCCGGCGGCGCCAGTTCTATGAAGAGTTTCAGGCTCAGGAGGACGATGGCGATGTCGTCCAGTTGCCCCAGACCCAGGCCCAGGTCGGGCAGGATGTCTATGGGGGAGAGGACGTAGATGAGCGCGGCCGGGGGGATGAGTTTCAATGCCCAGGGCACCCGACGGTCCTTGAGGAGCCGCCATGCCAGGCGGAATTGGCGGACCAGTTCTTTGGCCCACGAGACGAACATGTTGGTCTCCTCCGGGGTGGCCAGGGGATATTCAGGCCTGGATGGAACCGATGATCGTTGACTCATTCTTGCCTCCTCCCGTGCAACGGCAGAAACCGATGGGGCTGCAGTGCCCATATGAGCAGCGCGAAGAAAGAAAGGGATGACAGGAGTAATCCTGACCGAAAGGAGAGGGGACGGTAGGACAGATGGACCGTGTGTTCTCCTGGGGAAAGGGGAACGGCGCGGAGAGTGGTATACGCGCGCAGAACGGGTACGGGCTCGTTATCTACCGTAGCCTGCCATCCTGGAAACCATACATCTCCGATGACCAGGAACCCTGTTTGGGGCGTCTGGACGCGAAGCAAAATCTCCTTCGGTTCGTGGGAAAGAACTTGAACGGTGGGGGAAACCGGAACGGAGGCCGCCGGTTGGAATTGCCAGGGGCGGTCCAGGATCACCGTCCGAAGGGGGTCAAACTGCCCATCCCGGAGGGCGCGGATGGCGGTCTCGTCATCAAAGGCCACAGCCTCATAGACAAGATGGTAACGAGAGAAGGGCTTGTCCAGGCATTCAAAATGTAACAGGCGGTCCCCCTGTGGCAGAGAGGTGAGCCGATGAGAGGGAAACGGAATGGGAGATTCGTCCTCCCGCCAGACATAGCAACCCACCCCCATCAGTGCCCACACCCGCTCTCCAGGAACCTCGCGACGGAATCGTTCCAGGAAGCGGTTGAAAAATGTCAGGTGTCCGTGTAGGTCTTCCAGACCCTCCAGGGCTGGCCAGTCCCCGGTCAGGTGTCCCCGGGTGTCTATCCGGTACGATTTCTTCTCGGGAGGCACCCAGTCGGAGAGGAGGGGGGGGCGGGCCACCTGAGCAGGGGATTGCCAGACCCAGTGGGTTTGAAATGCCGTTCGCCAGGCAACAGAGCCCACATCCAGGGCTAACAGGGCAACCAGCCACCAGCGGGTTTGGGGCCAGCGCCGGAGGAGCAGCCAGCCAATCCCTCCCATCATCCAGGGCCACAGGGCGTAGGAAAGCCACTGATGCAGGCGTGGCCATTCCGAGAGGGGCTGAGATTGTATCCAGAGGAAGAGGAGCATCAGGAGGACGCCGATGGCCCCCCAGATGAAGCCCGCGATCCGTTTTCTGGAGGGCATCACGGTTCCCCGAAAGCCCAAAACTCCCAGGGTAATCAGGGCCCAGGCCACCCCTATGGCCGCGCGCTCCTGGCACCGGAAAATCCTCCATATCGGCAGGAAATGGACGACGGCGGGATAGAGACTGCCCTCTTTTCCTAACGACAGGAATATGCCCGCCATACCGATACCCATCCAGAGTCCTTTGCGTCTGATTATGGTCCCTTCTGTCCGGTTGAGGACCAACGCGGCCAGCAGAATGGGGACACCTACGTACAGGGGGGACCAGTTGGCAAGATGGGGCCAGAAAATCCCCAGCAAATCCCACACTTCAAAGCCTATAGCCCGGTAGGGGAAGGGCCAGTTCAGGCGTTCGGCAAGCGACGCGGATTCCAGGGAAGGCAGCAACTGTGCAGCGGTAAGAGCAGAGCCCCCCACCGTGATGATGAGCCCTGTGATCCACGCAGAGCGTCGTTGTTCCGCCGGTTGGGACAGGATGCAGGCCACCCCAAAGGCCAGGCCAATGCCGTACACATATAGCGCGGTCTGGGGGAACCCCGCCAGGAAGACCAGAGCCCATACCAGGGCAGCCGCAAATCCATTTCTGTGGGGATGCTTTCCCAACAGGGCCCGCCCTGTGGTCCACAGCAGCCAGGGCAACCACGCAGCGGCCCCGAGAATAGGAGGGGCCTGAATCGGATACCCGGTGAGATAACCGCTCAGCCCCCATGCAATGGCGCCAAACGTTCCGCATGCCCGGTCCTGGGTCAGCCATCGGAAAAAGCCATACGCTCCCCAGGCGGCCCAAATCAAATGAAAAAGAATGGTGCCAGCAAAGGCCCGATAAGAGAACGGTTCGCCCAGGCTGATCAGCGCAACGAGCCAATTGACCGGGTAAAGGACCTGGGTCTGAAGTTCCGCCAGATGCGGGAACCCGCCGAGAATATAGGGGTTCCAGAGGGGAATATGCCCTTTTTGAAGTTGCTCAATCGTATAGGCAACCAGCGGATAGTAGTAAACGGTCAAGTCCCCGGGCGCCAGCGCTGCCTGGGAGACGGGATCCGTGGTCAGCAGGGGCCAATAGACTGCCAGGATCACGGCTCCCAACCCACAGAGAATCAACCCATCCTGGACTCCCGTCCTCAAGGGGTGAGCAGCGCCTTTCATGCTGTTCCCTCCCCAAAGGCACAGAGGGCTTCCGAAACCATTCGGACCTCCTCATCTGCCAACTCCGGATACATCGGCAGAGAGACCACCTCCCGGCTGATGGCCTCGGTGACGGGCAGGGAGCCGGCCGGGTAGCCCAGGTCGGCGTAGGCGGGCTGGAGGTGGACGGGCACGGGGTAATGGATCAGCGTCCCGATGCCTCTCTCCTCCAGAAACCGGCGAAGAGCATCACGGCGGGGATGGCGGACAACGTAGAGGTGATAAACGTGCCGGACATCCTCCGGCTCCTCCGGAAGGACCAGTTCCCCGCGAGAGGCCACGTTGGCCAGATGTTCCCGGTACATTGCCGCAATCTGCCGACGGCGCTCGTTCCAGGCCTCCAGGTGGCGCAGTTTGACCCGCAGGATGGCGGCCTGGAGTTCGTCCAACCGGCTGTTCAGGCCCCGGATGTGGCTGACGTAGCGCTCCGCCCAGCCGTACTCCCGGAGCAGCCGGACCCGCTCCGCCAGCGCGGGGTCGTTGGTGACCACCGCGCCGCCGTCCCCGCAGGCGCCCAGATTCTTGGTGGGGTAGAAACTGAAGGCCGCGATGTCCCCCCAGGAACCGACCGGGCGGCCTTTGTAGAGAGCGCCGTGGGCCTGCGCGCAGTCCTCTATCACCAACAGGTGGTGCCTCCGGGCACTCTCCAACAAGGGCTCCATATCCGCCGGACAGCCGTACAGGTGGACCGGAAGGATGGCCCGCGTGGACGGGGTAATCCGTTCCTCTACCTTCGTCGGGTCCATTGTGTACCGCCGGGGGTCCACATCTACCAGGACGGGCCGGGCCCCGGCCAGTTCTATGGCGGCCACGGTCGCCACGGCCGTATGGGAGACCGTGATGACCTCATCCCCGGGGCCAATCCCGCAGGCCCGGAGGGCCAGGTGGAGTGCCTCGGTGCCCGAACCGACGCCCACCGCGTGGGCCACGCCGCAGAAGGCGGCAAATTCATGCTCAAAGGCCGCGACCTCCTCGCCCAGGATGAAGCGCCCCCGCTCCAGCACCCGCGCGATGGCCTGGTCCATCTCCTCCCGGATGCTCTCATACTGCCGTCTCAGGTCAAAGACCGGAATCATCTCATTACCCACCCGCTGTCATTGCGAGGGCGCGAAGCGCCCGAAGCAATCTCCAAAACGGCCTCACGAATGTCCTTATCCTTTGGATGGAACTTGAGATTGCTTCGCCGCCTGCGGCGGCTCGCAATGACGGTGATCTCTACCAGTAATGGTCGCCGAATTCCCGATAGAAGGCGAGGGTGCGGGCCAACCCTTCCCGCAGGGAGACCCTCGGCTGCCAGCCCAACTGGGCGCGGATGCGGGAAAAATCCCCATAGTAATCGCCAATGTCAATCCGCTGGCGGTCGGTCGGGAAGGGGACCAGGCGATAACTTCCCCCGCCGTTAACGTCCACTAACAACTGGGCCAGTTCGGCCAGGGAGATGGGTTCGTCGCCCCCCAGATTATACACCTGTCCGTCCGTATCCGGATGGGCCGCGGCCAGCAACAGGGCCTCCACCACATCGTCTACGTAGTTGAAGTCGCGCATCTGCTGACCGGTCCCGAAAATCTCTATCTCTCTCCCTCTCACGACCTGGTGAATCCACCACCCGATGAAGCCGTGGCGGCTGTCTTTCACCCTCATCCGGGGGCCGTATGTGTTCGTCAGCCGTAATGTGACGGTGCGGAGGCCGTAGGCCTGGTGGTAGATGCGATGATACCACTCGGCCGCCATTTTGTGGACTCCGTTGATGTCCACCGGCTCCACGGGGTGCTCCTCATCTACCGGTAAATACCGGGGGCGGCCATAGACCTGGCGGGTTCCGGTATAGACGATTTTGACCTGGGGGGTTATGTCGGCGGCAGGCCTCCAGAAGGGCAATCTGAGCCCGGCAGTTCGTCTCCAGGTCTGTGTACGGGTCCTGCATACTGTCTATGTGGCTCACCTGCCCGACCAGGTTGAAGAGAAAGTCCTTCTCCTGGACCAGGTGGTTGGTCACCGACTCGTTGCGCACATCGGCGATATTCACTCGCACCCGGTCTTCTATGCCAGCGATGTTGAAGAGATTCCCTCCATAGGCCGGAATGAGGGCGTCCACGATCAGCACATCCGCCCCCAACTCCACCAGGCGTCGGGCCAGGTTGCTGCCGATGAAGCCCAGACCGCCGCCAACAAGCACACGTGTCCCCGAGAAGACAGAGCGGAGGTCCATCATCGGGCGTCCCGCAGGGGAGACGACAGGGGTTTCCGTTGGGAGACCTGCCTCAGGTGCTCCTTCCGCACGACCAGTTTCCACCAGAGAATCGCCAGTTGTCTGGCTGTTCGGAGCAGCCGCCGCCAGTTGAAGAACTGGGAGACGCCATATTGCCGATGGTAGTGGTGCACCGGCACTTCGGCGAAGACGTACCCGGCATCCTGGAACTTTTTGACCATCTCCAGGCAGATGGTGCCGCTGTCGCTTTCCAGTTCAATCTGGTCAAAGAGGGCGCGGCGAATCAGCCGGAAGTCACAGTCCACATCCCGCAGTTTGAAGCCGAAGGTCAATTTCACGAAATGGTGGTACAGTCGGCCGATAATCCTCCGGCTGATGGGGTCGTGGCGCACGATTTTGTATCCGTTGACCACGTCCACACCCTCTTTCAGGGCCTCTACCAGCCGGACCATTTCCAGGGGGTTGTACTGGGCATCCCCATCGGTATAGAACACCCACTCCTTTGTTGCAGCCGCGAAGCCGGTGCGGAGCGCGGCCCCGTACCCCCGGTTCCGGTCGTGGTGGATGACGCGCAGTTCGGGGTAGCGACTCTTCAACTCCTCCAGCACATCTCGGGTGTAGTCCTGGCTGCCGTCGTTGACGACGATAATCTCGTAGTCATCGGTCACCTGGCGCAGGGCCATCAGCGCGGTGAGGACCATACTGGGGATGGTGCCCCCATCATTGAAGGCAGGAAAAACGGCGCTGATGCTGGAAAGTCGTTGGGCCATACCTCCTCACCTCAGGGTAACTCAGTCCAACGCACTACCTACCCGACCGTGTCATTGCGAGCCGCCGAAGGCGGCGAAGCAATCTCCACGCCTGGGATGGGATTCCTTCGGCGGTCCTCGCCGCCTCGCAATGACGAGGGGTAGGACCGTCCAACCGCGATCAGGCTCAATCCAAAGGGCAACCCCGGCCCGGCCACGATGGGCGACTCCGCCGCGAGGATTCTCCCGAACAGGCCGTTGAGCGGGCCAGGATTGAGCGTCAGGTCGGAGCGAATTTCCCTGGAGGGCCACATCTTCTCTGCCGTCCGCTTGAGCAGGGCCAGGGGGAAGAGCAGGGTGTTGGCATACGAGAGGTGCTCTACTTGAAGGCCAGCCTCCTGGAATCGCTGGACGATGTCCCTCTTATTGTAGCGATGGCGGATGTGCACGGCCACGTCGTGATGCCCGCGCAGCCAGTTGCAGGCGGGCAGACGGAGTAAGACCCGTCCTCCGGGAACAAGGACCCGGCGGATCTCCCGCAGGGCCTGGACATCATCCGGTACACCCCTCTCACAGAGCACATCAAAACTGACGACCAGATCAAAACTATGGTCGGCAAAGGGGATTTCCATCACGGAGGCGCGGGCCAGTCGCGTCGCTCCTCGCTGACGGGAAAAATGGACGGCCTCCTGGGCGAAGTCAAATCCCGTCACCTGCCCATAGCGGGTCAGGTATGAGGTCATCGCCTTTCCGGTCCCGCATCCGGCATCCAGGATGCGCAGGTTGGAGCCCGGCGCGTACCAGCGGTCCAGAAGGGCCACCGTGATGCGCTCCATTCCCACGTACCACCAGTGACCTTCTTCCGCGTGGTACATAATGGCGTATTCTTCGGGGTTCATCTATGCCACTCCTGCCCCGTTACGATGCTATCGCGCTTCCAGATAAGCGACCTCGTCCCCCAGCGACTCGCTGTACACCAGGACCAGGCTCGTTTCCTCTTTCCCAACCTCAAACAAAATATCCCCAGACACGGTCTCTCCGCTGGATATTTCGCCGCCGCGCAACGGGTTGGGCAGACCGGCCACCAACCATTCTGGTCGGTGCACACCGATGGGGCTGACCAGAAGAAATTCCAGCACGGGGGCAAAGGTGCAGGTGTCGTCCCCTTCCGGGCGACAGGTGACGGAGAGGGTGACCAGCATCATCTCGTTGCCCGGACCCGGCCGGGGATTGAACATGTTGCCCTCCGCCACGATGTCATCCGCCGGGCGGATCACACCTACCACCTGAATTTCCAGATCCCCCACCGCGACGGCCGTGCCCGGCGGGGCCGGGTTGTCCAGAGCGGAGCCTGCAGGGGCCAAAGAAGCCCGGGGAAGGGCCTGGCGCGTCAGGATGGTTGCGGCCGCCGCGCCCAGACAAAGGCCACACCCGAACAGTACCAGGCCGATGCCGATGAGCAGGATGACTTTTCCGAAGAACGGCAGAGAGTTTTTGGGTTCGGTCATCTTTTGTTGTAATTATCTACCACAAAGGGCACAAAGTACTCACAAAGGACACAAAGGGATAAAAAATTGTCCTTTGTGTCCTTTGGTTAGCCTTCGTGTCCTTCGTGGTTTTTTTACAGCAATTCTTGGGGGGGTAATTACCCTCTTTTCCGGAACGTGGCGGTGAACTCCGCGCGCCCCTCTAACATCAGGCCGGCGCGCAGAAGCCCCGGGGCCGGGGAGACCCAGGGGGAATGCCGGCCGTCCACCCGGACCTCCATGACCTCCCAGGGCGGGGGCACGGTCAGCCAGACCTCGCCGAACTGCTGGCCCGCTTTCTCCAGATGAACGCTCAGGAGACTGGTCGCCTCGTCCCAACGGCAGTCCGTCACCTCTACCGCCCCCTGGCAGACGTGGAAGGTGGTAGTCAGCAGGTCGGGCCGGTCGGAGACGGGCTTGAAGAGCAGGACGGCGGTCTCGTGGGGCTGGTGGCGGGTCAGGACCACCGCGTCGTCGGTCACCCCCAGGTAGCGGCGCCGCCAGTAGTGGAAGACGTGGTAGCGACCGGGGGGAAGGCCCAGGTCGGCCAGGCGGACGGTCGTCTCCACCGTCCGGTCCTCCCAGTTGATGACGCCCGCGACCCACCAGCGGCCCCAGTCCCGCTCCACCGGCAGGAGGAGCAGGCGGGGCATCTCGTGCTCAAAGAGGTCCAGCGGCCGGGCAGAGACGCCCGTGGGGGGCAGGGCCTGCCGCAGGTACTTCAGCCGTCCGGGCCGGATAAGGGGCAGGTTGTCGGAGTTCAGCGTCAGCCCGCCCAGCAGGGCGATGACGGCGGTCAGGGTGCGCATCTCGTTGAGGACCAGGTCCAGGTCGGGGCCACGCTGGCGGACCAGGAGGCAGTCGGGGTCGTTGAGCCAGAGGCGGTTGTGGAAGGGGGCACGGGTGATGGCGTTGCGCAGGGCGTTCTCGGTGGACGCGGCGGAGAGGTCGTAGCGGAAGATGGGGTGCCAGTTGGGGTCCACGTCGGTGCCGATGCGCATGCCGTCCACCAGGCCGATGCAGGGCCCCAGGGGCGCGCCGCAGCCCAGGAGGAATGCATCGTCGCCGATGGCGGCGCGGATGGCCTCCACGCCCCGCCGCAGGGCCTGAGCGCGGTTCGCCGTGGGGTCGTGCCGACGGCCCGGCCGCGCCGCGGCGAAGAGGAAGTCTATCTTGAAGAACGTCGCGCCCCACTCCCGGCGCATCCGCCGGAAGGTCTCCTCCAGCCAGGCCAGCACCTCCGGGTGGGTCGTATCCAGGGCATAGCAGGGCACGCCCCAGTGGACCCAGCCGACGACGGGGTTGCCCTCGTCGTCCCGCACGGTCCAGTCGGGGTGGGCGGCGAAGAGTTTGGAGGTGGCGGCAGCGCCGAAGGGAGCGGTCCAGATACCCAGCCGGTGCCCGGCGGCCCGGACCGCTTCGGCCACAGGCTCCATGCCGTCGGGGAACTTGTCCGGGTTGATGGAAAACCAATCCCCGATGGCGGTCTGGTAGCCATCGTCTATCAGGATGACGTCCAGGGGGAGGTCGTGGTCGGCGATGGCGCGAAGGTTCTCCAGGACGTCGTCGGCGGTGTTCTCGCCGTAGAAGTAGTACCAGGTGCACCAGCCGGTGACCTCACCCCACCCGGCGGCGAAGCCGCCGGGGGAGGGGTGAGGCATCTCGGCCCAGGTCTCCAGCAGGCGCAGGGGGTCAGGCCCGGCCTCCAGGTGGAGGACCTCCGTGCGCAGGGAGGCGCCGGGGGAGAGGAGGACGGAGTCCAGATGGCAGCGCGCGGTCAGTTCGGAACCGTCGGAGCGGAGGCGAATCTCCGCCAGTTGGTCCTTTGTAGTCACAAAACCCAGGAGGAGGGCCTGGGCGGGCGGGGCGAAGAGGACGGTGACCCACTCGGAGGAGACCAGGCCGTCGTAATCGGGCTCCCAGTGGGGCTGGTGGGCGGCCCGGTACTCCGGCGTGCCGGGGTCGGCGTAGATGCTGTCGCTCAGGTGGCGGGCAAAGGTGGGGCTCCACGACTGCCAGCCGTTCTGGTAGACGCGCCAGGTCGGCATCGGCGCGCCCAGGTCCGGGGCGGGGCCGGTCAGGACGTCCGCCGTCTCCAGATAGACCGGTGTCTCGCCGATGGCGGTCAGTTCCAGCCAGAGGCGGTATCCGTTGGGGACGGATTCCCACCGCCAGACGGCCTGCAGGCCGGGGCCCGCGACGGGGCGGTCGGGTTCGGTCAGAGTGAGGGTGTGGGGAGTGTCCCTGAACCGGTAGCGGACGGCGGCGGCGACCTGCCGGAGGGCGGGTCCGCCGGGCCAGGAGAGGGTGGGGTGGTCTGTGTGAGTGTCCATCATACGATGTCCCTATTGCGGCGGGGTTATATTTTCATCGCAGAGAACGCAAAGAACGCAGAGAAAAGAGAACTACGCTCTGATTAAGGCAATCCCATCGCGGCTAAAATATCTTCCACTTCGTCCAGGAATTCGGATAAGGTGACCGGGGACTGCCTTCGTGACTGGTGTCATGGAGGTCGGGGGCGTCAACTGTGTGCCGATGCCAGAGTCCACCCAGTTGGTCTCTTGCGTAGATACGCCTGCCGTTGTAGATGAGGGCAAAATTGGTCGTGTTGTAGTGATCGTTTCGGTAGACTTGAACGAACAAATCGGGGGACAGGTAAAGGCGTGCCTGCAGGAAAGACCGACCGCGCTCCATTACCTCCAGTTTTTTGAAATAGGCGCGGCGTTCTGATTCGGAGTAGAGGGCGGAGAGCAGGGCCGGAATGTTCATTCTGAGATCAACGCTTTCAGTTGCCGGATTTCTTCTTCCAGTTCGGCAATGCCCGTGACGGCCATTTCCCAATCAAAATAATCCTGCTCCATTTCTGGACCGGGTTCGGTTTTCAGGACTGCCTGGCGAAAGCGCTCAAAATCCAGGCCGTATTTGGCCTCAAACTGACGGGCCATAGAACGATACTTGACCAGTTTCCTCTGGGCCTGTTCCAGGAGCAATTCCGCCATCACCTGTTCCAATCCCTTATCGGGGAACAATCTCTGCGCAACGGCCTGAACGGTTGTGCTACCTCTCTCAATTCCCATCACACACCTTCCTTGACGGAATCGGCAACTTCGGGTATGATATAAATGTCTGCGGGGGTGGTTGGGTCCCGGTGGGCCCCCCGGTCTTCAAAACCGGTGGCGGGTCGCGCAGAGCGGGCCGCGGTGGGTTCGACTCCCATCCACTCCCGCCTTCTGCTTTTATCCGTGGCCGCGCAGGCGGACGCGGGCCTCCCGGCAGCGGGGACAATCCATCCCGGTGTACTCCGTCCCGCAGGTGCGGCAGACTTTGGGCTGCAGCGGACGGTCGTTCTCCAGGGAGGCGATAATCAGATAGACCTGCTGTCCGGCGTATTGCTCCAGCCAGTCCGCCAGGGGCGTATCCCCCACGGACCACTCGCCCTGAGCGCTCTGGCGCAGTTCCCCCTGGATCACCTCAGCGTCCAGTTCATAGGCCGCCGTCGCCAGTTCCCGCAGCGCTGCCTTCCGTACAGCGGGCATAGTCCCCTCTATCCCTATACTGTGGCTTTCCGGGTGCGCCGTTCCGCCGCCTTCTCCCAGGCGACAACCAGCGGGACGGCAATCCCGAACGACGAGTACGTCCCGATCAGCATCCCGACCAGCATCGCGGTGATGAACGGGCGAATCGTCTCCCCGCCGAACAGGATGATGGCAATCATCACGAAGATGGCGTTCAACTGGGTCGCCAGGGAGCGGTGGATGGTCTCCAGAATGGAACGGTTGGCAATCCGCTCAAAGGGCTCCTCCCGGTACCGCAGGATGTTCTCCCGAATCCGGTCAAACATCACGATGGTGTCCTGGACGGAGAAGGAGGTCACGGTGAGGACCGCGGTGAGGAACAGAGCGTCCACCTCCCACCCCTGGAGGAAGCCCATGAGGGCGTAGAAGCCGATGACGATGATGAGGGCGTGGAACATCGCGGCGATGGCGGAGACGCCGTAGCGGACGGAGTGGGGCACCCGGCGGAAGGACCACCAGATGAAGCCGACGATGATGATGGCGGCGACGGCGATGGCGATGCCGGCCGCGCGGGTCACCTCCCCGCCGACGATGGGCGACACGCTCTCATAGGTGCTCAGGTCCCGGTTCACCGGCGCCACTTTCGCTGCCAGGTCGCCGAAGATGGCCCGGACCTGTTCGGGGGTCACCTCGCGCGTGCGGACCTGCCAGGTGTTATCCTCCGGACGGCCCAGGCGCTGGATGATGGTTTCAGGCAGACCGTTGGCGGCAAAGACCTCCTGGATGGCGGTCTCTGTGGCCGGGCCATCAAAGTGGAGCACGAACAGACTCCCGCCGGTGAAGTCCACCGCCAGACGGAGCGGCATCCCGAAACGGACCTGAGTCAGGATCATCATCCCGATGCTCAAAACGATCAGGACGGCGGAAACGGTGAAAAACCAGCGACGTTTTTCTACGAGATTGAACATGCCTTCACCTCGTGCGGGGAGAGTTACACGCTCAGCAGCCAGCGGCGGGTCTGCAGCCAGTTCCCGGCGAGGCGGAACAGCGTTCGCAAAAAGGTGCGGGTGACGACGATGGCCGTGAAGAGGTTGATCATCGTACCGATGGCCAGGGTGAGGGCGAAGCCCTTGACCATGCTGGCGCCGAAGTTGGTGCCGAAGAAGTAGAGGACGGCGCAGGCGATGAGGATGGAGATTTGGGAATCGCGAATGGAGGTCCAGGCCCGGTTGAACCCGGCCTCCAGCGCGGCCCGCAGACTGCGCCCGGCCCGGATTTCTTCCTTCATCCGTTCAAAGACCAGGATGTTGGCATCCACGGCCATCCCGGCGGAAAGGAGGAAGCCCGCGATGCCCGGCAGGGTCAACGTAACCGGGACCAGTTTGTAGAGGGCCAGGTTGAGAGCGGCGTAGAGCAACAGGGCCAGGTCCGCCGTCCCGCCCAGGACGCGGTAGTAGACCAGCATGAAGAGCAGGACGATGGAGAGGCCGATGATGCCGGCCCGGACGCTCTTCTGCACGGAGATTTCGCCCAGAGTGGGGCCGACGGTGGTGGCGGTTTCCACCCGCAGGGGGACCGGGAGCGCGCCGTAGTGGAGTTGGATGGCCAGCCCGCGCGCTTCCTGGTAGGTGGCGTTCCCGAGCGTGATCCGCCCGTTGCCGCTGGGGATGGCTTCCTGAATCTGCGGGCAGGAAATCACTTCCTTATCCAGGACGATGCAGAGGTACTGCCCGACGTGGCTTGCGGTGTAGGTGGCAAATTTGTTCGCCGCCTCTGGCTTCAGCCGGAAGGGGATGTAGTACCCCATATCGTCCCGGTCCAGCCCGACCTGGTCCAGGTCTGCGCCGGTGAGGATGGTCTCATAGACATCGGAGGGGACGGTGGACGTGGTTGGGGTCGTCTCGGTTACCACGGTGGCGGGGCCCAGGGAGATGGTCGGGGTCGCCTCCGGCGCGGCTGGCGTCGCCCCGACGGGGCTCTGGCTCAGGCGCGGCCCGCCCAGAGTGGTGGTGATCACCGTGCCCTTCATCAGGGGAACATATCCCGCGTCCACAAACTCCAGTTGGGCCGTGCCCCGGATAATCTCTATGGCCAGTTCGGGGTCATCAATCCCGGGTAACTCCACGATGATGCGGCGACCGCCCTGAATCTGGACGATGGTCTCGGCCAGGCCCAGGCCGTTGACCCGGTTCTCCACAATCTGACGGGCGGTCTCCATGCTCACCCGGTCCACCTCCTGGCCCTCGGGGACGTCGGCGACCAGGGAGACTTTCAGGCCGCCGCGCAGGTCCAGGCCGTAGCGGATGGCGATTTTCCGTGCCCCTTCCGGCTGCCAGACCAGCAGGTTCTCCAGCCAGGATGGGTGGTCTATGTTCAGGTCCACATAGACGGCCAGGATGGCCAGAAGAGCGATGACAATCAGCAGAATCCGGTCACGTCTCTCCATAGGGTGGTCCTTTCCAGTTACGGGTCTCAAGTAGAAAATTTTTTCTTTGCAGCGGCTTCGCCGCCGCAAAGAAAAACAATTCTCGCGGTGGTTTTTTCAGAATGGTAAAATTATAGCCGATGCAGGCGGTTCTGTCAAACCGTCCGGCGGGCAATCACGCTCCGATAGACCGCCAGCACACCGCGCGCGGCCTGCTCCCAGGTGAAACGGGCCGCGTGGGCGGGACCGGCGGCCCGCAGGGCGGCCTGAAGGCCGGGGTCGCCCAGCACGCGGGCGATGCCGGTCGCGATGTCCTCCGGGCTGTCGGGGTTGACGGTCACCGCGGCGGCCCCCGCCACCTCGGGCAGAGACCCCCGGTCGGAGATGACTACCGGCGTGCCACAGGCCTGGGCCTCCAGGGCCGGCAGGCCGAACCCCTCGTAGAAGGAGGGCATGACCAGCAGCGCCGCGCCGTTGTAGAAGGCCGGGAGGTCCTCATCCGGGACCTCATGCAAGAAGCGCACGGTGTTTTCCAGATGGAGGGTTGCCACCCGCTCATATATTTCATCGTATAGCCATCCCTTGCCGCCCACAATCACCAGGGGCCTCTGTGTCTCTCCCCGGTCCAGGAGGATTCGGTACGCAGTGAGGAGTCCGGGCAGATTTTTGCGCGGCTCCAACGTGCCCACAAAGAGCAGGTATCCCGGCGTCAGGCCATACCGGGATAGAGTCTTCCGGGTCTCATCCGGGGGTAGGGGACGAAATGCGGGCGACACGCCCTCGTACACCGTGGTCACTTTCTCCGGCGGAACTCCCAGCAGGTGGATGAGGTCCGTACGCGTGGCTTCCGAGACAGCCAGGATGTGGTCGGCGCGCGCGACGGCCCAGGCAATCTGGTCGTTGTAGTACCGGCGGCTCTCGGCGGTGAGGAACTGGGGATAATAGAGGAAGTTCAGGTCGTGAACGGTGATCACAAAATACCGGGCGCCGAAGGCTGGAGGGATGAAATCCGGGCTATGAAGCAGGTCCAGGCGTAAGGGGGCAATCTCCACGCCCAGGGCCCATCGTTCCAGCCGGTGATGGCACGGCGTCCAGACGGTGGCGCGGCGGACGTTCGGCCCCGTTTCGCCCCGGGTGCGGTCCCGCCAATGGCGCAGGACGCGGTAGTCGGTGTCGGGGTCCAGGGCCGCCAGGGCCGGGAGCAGGTGCCGGATGTAACTGGCAATCCCGCCCCGGCGGTAGGCGATGATTCGGGCATCTATGCCAATGCGCATCGGGATGAAGGTCGGCAAGGGCTGACCAGCGTCCGGGTTATGCTGATTTTGCAGTGGAGCCAACCATGCTCAGCCGCGTCCATCCGCGTCCTGTTTCCGATGAGGTCTATAGCCTTTGCTGGTGCCGTCGCGTACCCCGGCCCGAGGGCATCGGGGGAAGGAGAAGAGACCGGATTCGGGAGCCGCGGCCTCAGAATTATAGCGGGGGCTGACAGGGTGTCAAGGCCCGTTTGTTTGCCCTCCCCCCGGATTGTGCTATAATCAACAAGCGTTGGCTAATCAGAATAGGGAGGGGGAATCAAAATGAACCAGAGATTGCGAATCTTCGGCGTAATGCTGTTGCTTCTGGGGATGACGGTGGCGCTGGCCCCGCGGGCCCAGGCCCGCCCCCTGATGCAGAACCTCCTGGCCAACCCGGGGTTTGACGCCTGGGAGGGGAGCACAGTACCGAACTGGCACCCCTGGCATGAGGATGCAGGAGATAAATGCAAACAGGCACCTGACTGGCTGCCCTGCCGTCCAAACTGGTGGGTGGAGCGGGATTTCAGTGGATATGGCCTCTATCGGAGCGGCCCTTCCTCCCAGGCCGTCGGGGCCCAGTATGTGCCCTGGCGTGGAGGCGTGATGCAGACCGTCAGCGTGGCGCCGGGGACCCGGCTGCGCTTCAGCGTCTGGGCGCGCGCCTTTATCAGCAACGACGACCTGCCTGCGCCTTCCTTTGGGGGCTGGAACCCCAACTTCCAGGTGGGGATTGACCCGGAGGGCAAGGGGTTATGGTATGACCCCGGCATCGTCTGGTCGGCGCCGGTGAACGTGCTGGACCAGTGGGTGCAGGTCTCGGTGGAGGCCACCGCCGGGGCCAGTGGCAAGGTGACGGTCTTCGTCTCCGCCCGGATGACCAACCAGCAGCCGCTGAAGCACAACGACGCCTGGTTTGACGATGCCGAACTGGTGGTGGCGGCTCCGGCGGCCACTGCGACCCCCGTCCCCACCAACACGCCCACCCGCCCCCGCTTCCAGGCCGCCTTCGCCGGGGAGACGGTCCCCGACGGCACGGCCTTTGACGGCGGCGCGGCGTTCACCAAGACCTGGCGGCTGCGCAACACCGGCACCGATGCCTGGCCCGATAACACCGTCCTGGTCTTCGTCGGTGGCGAGAAGATGGGCGGGCCGGACTCCCTGCCCATCGGACGGGTGGCGCCCGGGGAGGTGAAGGAGATCAGCGTCAACCTGGTCGCGCCGACCGCGCCGGGGGACTACACCGGCAACTGGGTCCTGCAGACTGGCGGCACCCGCATCCCCGGCAGCGAACTGTGGGTCAAGATTAAGGTCACGACACCGGCGTCTCCCACTCAGCCGCCGGCCTCCCCCACGCCGGAGGCCACGCCCACGCCCGAGAGCGGCCAGATCTGCGTCCTGGCCTTCCACGACCGCAACGGCGATACGTTCCGTCAGCCGGAGACGGAGGAACTGCTGCCCAACGCGGTCTTCTCTGTGGGCGGCGCGGCGGGCCTGTTGGGCCAGTACACCACCGACGGCATCAGCGAGCCCTACTGCTTCTCCGGCCTGACCCCCGGTTCGTACCGGGTGAGCATGCAGCCTCCGGCCGGGTATGTGGCCAGCGGGCCCTCGGAGATGATGGTGGCTCTGGCCGGCGCGGCCCGGATGGACGTGGTATTGGGCGCAAAGCGGGGAGAGGGCCCCGCCGTCACGGCCACTCCCGGCGTCGTTCTTCCCACCCCGGCCGGTGGCGGAGAACAGCCGTCCTTCTGGTCGCAGGCCCTGCGGGGGATGGCCAGTATTGCTGGCATCCTCCTCCTGGTGCTGGCGGTGGTCATCGGAGTGGTGTTTGTCCTTTCCCGCCGTCGGTGAGATCAGACCATTCGGGGTTGGAGGAGGCCGTGCGGTTCGGCGCGGCCACCTTCAACCCCGTCTTTTTCAGGGATGGACTTTAACCAACTGGTAGATGGCGCTCGGGCCCATAAAGGTCTCCGGTTCCTCCTGATGGGAGCCTGCCTGGGCGCGTTTGCCCTCCGGATGGTCCAACTGGCCACTCCAGTGTTGCGCTGGGACGAGGGCTGGACGGTCGCCCATGGGACTCTGCCCTGGCCCGAGGTGATCCGGATTGCCGCTCTGGAGTGGCATCCGCCCCTGTTTTACCTCCTCTACAAACTCTGGCAGTCGCTGGTTGGGGTGAACACGTTCGCGGTACGCTATCTGGCCGTTCTGGCCGGAGTGCTGACCGTTCCCCTGACCTATGGGGCCGCGAAGGCCTGGTCCGACCGATGGGTGGCGCTGATCGCGGCCTTCTGTAACGCGGCGCTCCCCCTGCTGGTCTACTACGGGCAGGTCAACCGCATGTACGCCTGGACGCCGGTGGGCATCCTCCTGGCGACCTGGGCACTGTTGCGGGCCACGAAGAAGGCCACCTGGACCCGAGGGGTTGGAGCGGGGTTCGCCACCGCCTTCGCCCTCTATCTCCTCTACTACACCATCTGGCCCCTGCTGGCGCTCTACCTTTACGTTCTGCTCACCCGACCGCGCGCCTGGCGGACCATCCTGCTGGCCGCCGGGACTGCCCTCGTCCTGTTTGCCCCCTGGCTCTTCTACGCGTCCGGGACCATCCAGAGCCGGGTTCAGCCCGGCCCACTGGCCCAGTCCCTTCGGAATACGGCCGAACTCCTCCGCCCTTCGGTCTTCGGTCTGATATTCGCCTACGGGCGGGGATGGGCCGCTGTCGGGGTGGTGGGAGGGCTGATTCTGGTCGGATTGGCAGTGACGCCCTGGCGCCGATGGTCCTATCTGCTCCTTCCGGCCCTGGGCATCATTATCCCGGTCATCGGCGTCTCCTACGGCGCCCAGGCGGTCCGTTTCTTCGCTGTACGGCACTTCGTCCCGGCCGCGCCGTTCCTGGGGCTGGCCCTGGCCTGGGCGCTGGGGCAACTGGGCCGCCGTAGCGGGTGGCTCCTGGCCCTGGCCGTCGGGGGTTTGCTGGTCACCTTCTGGCCCGTCCGCTCCGCCGTCTACGCGAAGATGCTGGAGGTCGTGGACCCCTTTGACCCCACCACCGACTGGCGGTACCTTTCCCCTCTTCTGCGTTCGGATGACCTGGTTTTCTTCAACAATCTGGCAAAGGCCGGGTGGTACGAGGAGAGCCGGAAAGGACAGGGAGCGCCCTGGTCCTACGCGCTGACCTGGGAGCCGATTGTGGAGCCGTTGCCGGTCATCGCGGCGCGGGTAGAGGCGGCAATGGAGGACCATCCCCGCCTCTGGTTCGTCCTTTATAAAGGCACGATTGGGGCCAACAACGACCTGCGCGCCTGGCTTTCTGCCCACCCAGGACTGTATCCGATGTGGGAAGGGTGGGCCGACGACACGCTGATTCTGGGCTACGGGGTGCCCCAGGGGCCACTGGTGGAGTCGCCCGTGCGGGGGAGGCTGGCCGACGGGTCCATAGAACTGACCCGCGCCCGCTTGACCCCGGTCGCGGAGTCTGCAGTGGCAGTTGAACTGGATTGGCGCGTGGACGAACGTCCCACCCGTCCACTCAAAGTGTTTGTTCACCTGATGTCTGCGGACGGCCAACTGGTCGCCCAGCACGACGCCCGCCTGCCCGGGTCCTGCGGGGCATCCGCCGGGGAGCCCTGCCCCGACCGCCACGGGGTTGCCCTGCCGATAGACGCGCGGGGTTCCCTGACCATCCGGGTCGGCCTGTACGACGAGGAGACGGGCGAGCGGCTCCGGTGGGATACCGGGGGCGAATTTTTGATCCTGGGGCAGGTCGGCGTGAAGGAGTAACCGGTGGGGGTGTCCCAATGTGATCGGGCCTGACCGCTTTGCAGGACAACTGCTCGCAGTTGTCCTGCAACTTCGGGGCACACCCGTAACCGCTCACTGGCTTGCTTCCTGCCCCGACCGTGTTATAATCGGCAACATGTAATAGCAATGGCTGAAACTCACCAGGGAGATAGAGACTGATGAGACATCTGCGCATCGGATGGATCGTTCTGGTTGTGGTTCTCCTGCTCGGTCTCCAGAGTCCGGCCCACAGTCAGGAAGGGCCGAACCTGCTACGAAACGGAGATTTTGAAGAAGGGGGGCCGGGCCAGGCCTGGCCCTTCCAGGACGGCATCCCGGAAGTTCAGGTTGCGCCGGGATGGCGGGCGTTCTACCTGGATAATCCCCCGTCCTACGCGGTGGCACCGGATTATTGCGGAGGGGATGTCCGCTGCGCGTGGGGGCGCCCGGAGTTTCGGGGAGTCGCCTCGTACGAATTCGCCTATCGGGTGCGATCGGGTCAACTGGCCCAGAAATACTTCTCCTGGAACCGTCAGCACGAGGCGGGGCTCTACCAGCAGGTCGGCGGCATCCAGCCCGGGACCCGTCTGCGCTTCAGCGTCTGGATTCACACCTGGTCCTGTATGCCCGCGCCGGGGACCTGGAATGAATGCCGCACCGCCCCTCTCTCGGATAGCCCGGCGCCGATGCACATCTGGGTGGGAATTGATCCCACCGGCGGCACCGACTGGTCCTCGCCGAACGTCGTCCGCTCGCCGGAAGGCAACGCCTGGGATCAATGGACGCTCTTTCAGGTAGAGGCGACGGCCCAGTCCAGCACGGTCACCGTTTTCATCCACTCCCGCGCCGACTGGCAGGACCGGATTCCCCGCATCAACAACGACGTCTACATTGACGACGCCAGTCTGGTGGCCATTGGGGAGGCATCGCCGACGCCGCCGCCCCCGCCGCCGACCTCGCCGCCCAGTTCTTCTTCAGGCACATCCGGAACCGCTGGCGCGCCCGCCCTGGCCCCGCTTCCTCAGCCCACCCCCCGACCGGACGGTTGCCGGGTCCACATCGTCCAGCCCAATGACACGCTCTTCGGCATCTCCCTCCAGTACGGCATCCCGATGGAGGACCTGGAGCGGCTCAACGCCGGCTCGCTGGGGCCCAATAAAATGATCTGGGTCGGGCAGGAGATTGTCCTTTCCTGCCCCACGGCCACCCCGACCCCGGAGGCCACCCCCACGCCGGAGGCCACTCCGACGCCGGAGGCCGGTCAGGTCTGCGTCCTGGCCTTCCACGACCGCAACGGGGACGGAGTCCGCCAGGTAGAGACGGAGGAACTCCTGCCCAACGCCGTCTTCTCCCTGAGCGACGCCACCGGACTGGTGGGGCAGTACACCACCGACGGCATCAGCGAGCCCTACTGCTTCCCCGGATTGAGGCCCGGCGCGTATCAGGTCGCCGTCCAGCCCCCGGCGGGCTACGGGGTCAACGGCCCGGCCCAGGTGGCGCTGGCCCTGACCTCCGGCGGGCAACTGGAGGCGGCCATCCCCCTGCAGCGGGGCGCGTCTGCTGGGGCCACACCGGCCGCAGTCCTGCCGACTCCCAGTACAACGGAAAATCCCGTTGCCCGGCCGTCCATCTGGCCCCAGGTTCTGCGCTGGGGCGCCCGCATCGGCGGCATCCTGCTGGTCGGCCTGGCGATGATGATGGCGGTACAGTTTGTCATTTCTCGCCGCTAAGCATATCAATGCTTGTAGTGAGCCGCGAAGCGAAGCGGAGTGGCGTCAATGACTCAACAGCACTCCGCTGCACCCCGTGCCGGACTACGAACTACGGGACACGCAATACGCCAATATGGAGGTGACGTCCATGGCAGCGAGCAATACAGAGACCGGGGGAGGCCCTTCGGCCCTGCAGCAAGTCGTTAACCACTTTCGGGAATTCGGGGAGTGGCTGACGGCTGGCAACTGGGTCTACGGCGCCATCGCCTTCCTGGTCATCGGGGCGCTGATCCTGCCGCCCATTTCCCTGCCGCAGCGACTGCATATCACTGGCTACACCCGCCTCAGCGCGGCGAATCCATCCGTATCCCACCCCGACGGCCTCACCGTCGGCATCAACCCGGAGGACGGGGGATCCCTGCGGGTCCGGCTGGACTCGGTCCCCCAGGCCATCTTCCTGCAGGGCTCCGCTGGAGCCGATCTGAAAGAGGCCCTGGCGGCCCTCCCGCCCGTCCTCCAGGTCAAGAGCCCCTTCTACCGTATCCAGAGCGGTTCTCGCACGACCGGCCCGGCGACCATAGAGGTCATCATCCCCAACGACGCCGAACCCTGGGAGACGCTGGACCTCTACACCTGGACCGGCACGACCTGGGAGTGGGTCGGCGGGACACTGGACCGGGAGCGGGAAGTGCTGATTGCACGGGTCCCCCGTCTCCCCTCCTCGGTGGTGGTGATGCAGACCCTGCCGGTGGTCCCGGCCATCGGCACGGTGGCCGAGGGGGAGGCGGTGAGCGGCCCCACAGCGGGCCTCCTCACCCAGGTGATGCTCCCCGGCCTCTACCTGGGCGCGGACGGGATGCTCATCGGCCGGCCCCCGGCCCGTCCCTCCGGCAGCCCGGAGGCCCTGCTCCTGGTGGGCAACCGCCCGGCGGGTCAGCCCCTGAACCGGGCCCTTCTGGAGGACCTGCTGGCGAACCCGGACGTCCAGGCCCGCCACATCGCCGAGATTCTCTCCTACGCGGCCGGTTATGCGGGTGTGGCGCTGGATTATGAGGGACTGATGCCCGAAGGACGGGAGGCCTTCTCGGCCTTCGTGGCCGCGCTGGCCGACGCCCTGCATGCCCAGGGGCTGCGCCTGGAGGTGATGGTGCCGGCCCCGTCCCGCACCGACTCCGGCTGGGACTCCGGCGGGTACGACTGGGCCGCGCTGGGCCGCGCCGCCGATGCCGTGGTCTTCCCTCTTCCGGATAACCCCACTGCCTACGCGGAGGGCGGCGCCGTCCAATCCCTGCTGGAGTGGGCCGTGGGGCAGGTGGGCCGCTACAAACTGCGCGCCGCCGTCTCCTCCCTCAGCGCCGACTCCGGCCCCGACGGAGTCCGGTACGTGGGCCTGGAGGAGGCCCTGGCGCCCTTCGGCCAGGTCCAGCCGCCCGCTGAGTCCTCCGTCCAGCCCGGCCAGGAGGTGGTCTTCGCGCTGGTCGGTCAGGTGACCAGCATCACCCCGCAGGAAGCGGCCGGCACCTACGCCATCGCCTATAAGACGGAGCAGGGGGAGAGCCGTACCGTCTGGCTGGGCACCCCGTCCTTCCTGGCCCGCAAACTGGACTGGGCCCTCCGCTATCACCTGGGCGGCGTCGTCGTCCACGACCTCTTCAGCGAGGGGAATATGCCCGGCGTGGCGGAGGCGGTGGACGGCTACCGGGTGGCGGCAGGCCTGCCGCAGCCGACCGCGCTGGAGGTGGTCTGGAAAGTGGACGGCCCCCAGACGGCGGAGGAGCGGGTCACCCTGAGCCAGCCGGAGTTCCGCTGGAAGGCGCCGGAGGCAGCGGGGACCTACACCGTCTCGGCGGCCATCGCCGGGGTGAGCCGGGGGGCGGCGCAGGTGAACGTGGCCGCGCCCACCCCGCTGCCCACCCCCACGCCGACGCCTGCCCCTGAAGTGGGCGGGGCCGCAGCGACCGAAACCGCCCCGGCCTGTATGCAGGCCCAGTTTGTCGCCGACGTGACCGTGCCGGACGGCACGAAGTTCAACAACAACGAGACCTTCAAGAAGACCTGGCGGCTGCGCAACAGCGGCACCTGCGACTGGCCCGAGGACACCGTCCTGGTCTTCGCCAGTGGCGAGAAGATGGGCGGGCCGGACTCCATCCCCGTGGGCGGGGTGAAGGCCGGCGCGACGGTGGACATCAGCGTGGACCTGACGGCCCCGGCCAACCCGGGCCGCTACAAGGGCTTCTGGTATGTGAAGGCCGGTGGAGCCAAAATCCCTGGCAGCGACGTCTTTGTTCTCATCCAGGCCGGGGAGGCCGCGTCGGCTCCGGCCCCGGCACCGGCGCCCGGGGCGCGGGGCAGTTTTGAACTGGGCGGACACGTGGCGAACTTCAGTTTCCCCTATGCCGACCTGATGCGCTACGCCGGGATGAACTGGGTGAAGACGCAGATTCGCTACCCGGCGGACGCCTCCGGCGTCATCGCGGCCGCCCACGCGGCTGGCTTCAAGATTCAGGTGAGCGCCCTGGGCCCGGCCAGTATGACCGGCCAGGCCGGCTTTGAGCAGGAAATCGCCCGGTGGGTGGCCGGAATGGCGGCCGCGGGCGCCGATGCCATTGAGGTCTGGAACGAGCCGAACATTGACCGGGAGTGGCAGAACGGCCTGATCCACCCGGCCAACTATACGAAACTCCTCTGCGCGGCGTACCAGGCCATCAAGGCGGCCAACCCCGGGACGGCGGTCATCAGTGCGGCACCGGCTCCTACGGGCTACTTCGGGGGCTGCCACCCTCACGGCTGTGACGACAAGCCCTGGCTGGAGGGGATGTGGAACGCGGGCGCGGCCAACTGTATGGACTACATCGGCGCGCACCACAACGCGGGCGCGACGGCCCCGTCGGCCCGCACCGGTCATCCCGCCGACGGCGGCGACCATCACCACTCCTGGTACTTCCTGCCCCAGACGGAACTCTACTACAACATCTTCCGGGGCACCCGGCAACTCTTCTACACCGAGTTGGGCTACGCCTCGCAGGAGGGGGTGGAGCCGTTCCCGGATAACTTCTGGTGGGGCCGGGGCACGAACAACGCGCAGCAGGCGGCATGGCTGGCGGAGGCGGTCCGGCTGAGCATCCAGACCGGGATGGTGCGCTGCATCATCGTCTGGAACGTGGACTATCTGCAGCCTATCCCGGGCGACCCGCAGAACGGCTATGCCATCATCCGTCCCGGCGGCATCTGCCCGGCCTGCGACGCGCTGCACGCCGTTTTGGGTTCACGGTAAAGCGGGGGGGCCAGGCACCGGAACCGGTGCCCGGCCCTCTCCTCCCAGGAGGCGATGGTGGAATTGCACGTGGTCATTGAGATGAAACTGCTGGAGCGCCGTTTGACCCTCTACGAGGAAAAGTACGGCATTCTAAGCGAGGATTTCTACAACGCGCTGATGGCCGGTGAACTGGCTGAATATGACGAGTATGACGAAACCCGGGCCGACTTTACCCGCTGGAAGGGTATTTATGAGACGTGGCTCCGCAGGAAAGAGGCGCTCGGGAGTGGGGGGAGGGAATATGTTAACCTATATGCGCCTTGAAAATTTCCGGGCATTCAGGGAAGCAGAAATTCATTTTGCTCCATTAACTGTGCTCATCGGCGCCAACAGTACGGGCAAGAGTTCCGTTCTGCACGCCCTGATTTTACTGAAGCAAAGCCTGAGTGGTGATGAGAAAGTGCCCCTCACATTCAGAGGGCCGCTGATAGACCTGGGGGGAGCAAAAGATGTTGCCTGGCAAGGACAAAAGCAGTTAGGATTTCATCTGAAGTGGGGGAACGGTGCAGGGATTCAATTTCAAATAGAGAGAGAGCCTGAAGAGAGACTCTCCTCTTTGAAGGAGGGTTTCAGATATACATGGGAGGGGCAAGATTATGCGCTTATAGAGGGCGAGGGCATAGAAATAGAAATCAAGCCGCGGTATTTCTCTTTCGTGAATCTCGTGTTTGTGGTGGATGCAGGTAAATTGGGTCTAAAAGGAGTCGGAGACCTGCAGGATTTGACATCGCGTCTCCAACAACAGGCGGAGGCGTTGCGCGAAGTCAACGCAACTCTGTATACGTTCTTTGAAAATCTCCGCTACATCGGGCCCCTTCGGCAGTCCCAGCGGGAAGTGATCTTTCTGGAGGAGAGAAGGCCCGAAAGCGTTGGCCCGGATGCTCGCTATTTGATCCCTTTTCTGCGATATCGCAGCGACGTGGTCCAGAAACTCAGCCAATGGTTTGCTGAACGGGGGCTGGCTTCGCGTCTGGAAGTGAAGGAAGTGATTCCAGGAAGCGAGCGGTGGGCTGCCTATCTCTATGAGCAGGAGGGGGGCCGCCCGATCAACCTGGCGGATACAGGCTTCGGATATTCCCAGTTGATTCCAGTGCTGGCGGAACTCTATGGGGCTCCCGAGGGAAGCCTTGTTCTGGTAGAGCAGCCGGAGTTGCATCTGAATCCCCGGTTAGCGGTGTGGATAGGAGATGCCCTCATATCTGCCATAGAACAGGGCAAAACCGTCCTGGTGGAGACTCACAGCGAGCATATCGTCCTGCGTCTGCGTCGCCGGATCGCAGAGGGGATGCTCTCGCCGAAACAAGTAGCCCTGTATTTTGTCCATCGCGAGGGGGGCCAGTCCCATCTAACGCGCATTGATCTGGACGAAATGGGGCAACCTGTGAAAGATTGGCCCAGGGATTTCTGGGGTGAGGATTACGAGGAGGCGTTACACCTGGCCAAGGCGATGGCCCGCAAGTTCAGAAGCCTGCGCGGGGGGGCGGAGGATGAGATGGATCGTGATTGATACCAACATCTTCACTCTTACCCACCCTGATTCCAGCGCCCCTTCCGAAGAGTTGATGAATTGCGGTTACGCCCTGTCATTTCTGGAGAGAGTGCTGAAATTCTGCGAGACGTATGGACTGGCTCTTGATGATGAGGGACTGATTCTGGAAGAATACGCCCAAAAAATACGCAAGGATTCTTTCGGCGATCACGCCTACCGACGGATGCTCCGAATTCCAAACAAGGTACGGTACTTTCCTCATAAAAACCCTGAATGGATGAGCGACCTGAAGGATGGGCACAAATTGGATAAACACGACCGGCGCTTTCTGGCAACAGCCTTCGCCACACCGGATAAGGTGTTGGTGTCACAGGACTCAGTTTTCCAAAATAATTCTGACTTCCTGAGGGGAAAAGGTGTCCAGTTGTATGATGCAGAGGGAGCAGACGAACGACTGTAGAACGTCATCTCTCTACCACAGCCAGGAGGCTCTATGTTCCAACCGTCCCGTTCCACCCGAGATCGCCAGCAACTGATCATCGGCGTCGGCCTGTGGCTGGTGGTCTTCCTGCTGGGGGTCTTCTGCCTCTGGTGGGGCTTCTTTGCCCCCCAGCCGGAGCCCTCCCGGCCCGCTGCCGCGACGGCCACCCCGACAATGACCGCCACCCCGGTCGGCGGTCTGATGCCCCTGGCGACCGCCACCCCGTCCTCAGGCACGGGTTCCCAGCCCACCGTCCCGCTGGAGCAGGAGGTCTTCGGCTACGGCATCGCGGCCCACGCCGTGGTGGGCGACCCGAACTTCACGATGGATGTGGTTAAGTCCCTGGGGCTGGGCTGGGTCAAGCAGCAACTCCGATGGGACCTGGTGGAGCCCAGTCCCGGCCAGTACAACTGGGGGATGTACGACGGGGTGGTGGACGCGGCGAACATGCGCGGCCTGCGGGTCATGCTCAGCGTCGTGCACGCGCCGGCCTGGAGCCATACCAGTTATGTAGACGACAACCCCGAGGGCGCCCCGCCGGATGACCTGACCCTCTTCGCCGACTTCCTGGGCCGCCTGGTGGACCGCTACCGGGGCCGCATCCACGCCATAGAGGTCTGGAATGAGGAGAATCTGGACCGGGAGTGGGATACGGCGGAGGGGGTGAACCCGGCCCGTTACGTGGAGATGCTCCGCATGGCCTATCAGGTCATCAAGAGCCGTGACCCCAACATCATCGTCATCAGCGGCGCGCTCTCCCCGGTGGGCGCCACCGCCACCGACCCCAAGAACCCCAACCGAATCATTTATATGGACGACTTCCAGTACTACCAGGAGATGATTGCCAAAGGGTTCCTGAGTTACGCCGACTGTGTGGGCGTCCACCACAACGGCTACAACATCCCCCCGGACATCGCATGGGACGACAAGACCTACCAGGACCCCACCGCGACGTATCGGGCTTTCTGGGATAATCCTCACCCCTCCTGGTCGTTTCGCAGCACTCTCTGGCGTTACCACGACGCCATCTCCGGGATGAAACCCCTCTGCGTGACTGAATTTGGCTGGGCCTCCTCCGAGGGATACGGTCCACCCCCGATCGGATTTGAATTTGCGCTGGACAATACGCTGGAAGAGCAGGCGGAGTACATTGTAAAAGCCTACCAGTTGATGCGCCAGTGGGGGTTCGTTCGCCTGGCCTTCCTCTGGAACCTGGACTATATCCAGAAGACCGGGTTGCCTCCGGACAAAGACCCGTACGGCCCCTACAGCATCATAGACCCCCAGGGAGTCCCCCGTCCGGCCTTCGGGGCCATTATGAGCATGCCCAAACCGTAAGCGGACGCGGAGGATGTGATCAACGTTGCGGAACAACTGGCGAATCTCCTGCAGCGGGAAGTGTATGCCTCCTGACCGGCATCCGCTTCGGTTGTTCGTGTATCTCCTCCTGGCATTGGGTATTGCCGGATTGCTCTTTTTGGGGAGACCATCCTCCCCTGCCCCCGCGCCTCCCACCCCAACTCCGTCCCCTCCCCCCACCCCCACCTCCTGGCCGCGGGTCCGGCTGGAATCTCCGGGGTACGGCATGGTGGCCTTCCTCTGGTGGCGGGAGGAGGTCGCCGACCGGGACCTGAACCTCATCCGGGACGCCGGTTTCACCTGGGTCCGGCAGAACCTGCACTGGGTGGATGTGGAACTGTACAAAGGGGGATTTGACTGGCGCTACAGCGACCGCATCGTCCGGCAGGTGCAGGAGCGGGGCCTCCATCTGCTCTTCCGATTGCACGGCCTGCCCCGCCCCGGTTGGGTCTCCCCGCCCGAAGACCCGGCGCTGCCGGTGCCGGTGGAGGACTTCGCCGACTTCTGCGGCGCGGTCGCGGCCCGCTACCGGGGACAGGTGCGCGCCTACCAGGTCTGGAACGAGCCCAACCTGGCCCGAGAGTGGGAAGCCCGGGCGCCCAACCCCGAGGGATACGTCCGCCTGCTCCGGGCCTGCTACATCGCCATCAAAGAGGCCGACCCGGACGCGCTGGTCATCTCCGCCGGAATGGCCCCAACGGGCACCGGATTGCCCATCGCGATGCCCGATACGGATTACTTCATTGCGATGTACGAGGCTGGGGCCGCACCCTATTTTGACCTCCTGGGCATCCACGCCGCCGGATTCGCTGCCCCGCCGGAGGTCTCACCCGAGGAAGCATCCACCAACCCGGCGTACGGCAACCAGCGCTTCTTCTGCTTCCGCCATACCGAGGACATCCGGGAGATCATGGTTCGCTACGGCGATGGGGAGAAGCAGGTCGCGATTACCGAGATGGGGTGGACCTCCGACCCCGTCCACCCCGAATACTCGTGGTTCGCGGTCACTGAGGAGCAGAAAGCGGACTATCTGGTGCGGGCGTTCCGGTACGCGCGGGAGCACTGGCGGCCCTGGATTGGCCCGATGTTCGTCCTGTCCATCGCCGACCACGACTGGACCCCCGACGAGGAGCAGTACTGGTGGGCCATCACGGAGCCGGGCTGGCCCATGACCGTGGTCCGTCCTGCCTACGAAGCGCTGAAGGATATGGAGAAATAAGAAAGACGGGGTAACTACCTACCTGTCGTCATTGCGAGGCGGCGTTAGGGCCACGCCGAGCCCCTCGGGGCGAGCCCCTTCGGGGCGTGGCCCTCGGCCCCGAAGGGCCTCGGCCCGAGGGGGCTTCGCCCGAGGCGCCGCCGAAGCAATCCCCTGGCGAGTTGGGGGATTGCTTCGCCGCCTTCGGCCACGCCGCGAGCGGCGCCTCGGCCGACGCCTCGGCGGAGGCCTCGCCGCGTGGCGGCGGCTCGCCTCGGCGCGAGCGCCCTCGGCGCGTGGCGCAATGACACGGGTAGGTAGGTGTTGTTACTGAAAATGCTCGTAGTGAGCCACGAAGAGCAGCGAAGTGGCGTCCAGGAGGCCAAAAACGGCACTCCGCTGGCGCTCCGTACCTGACTACAAGCGAACAAGGTTAGAGCACTGATAAGCCCTGTGCTCACTGCCTGATGGCTTACGTTCTCCAGCGCGGCGGCCTGGGGTCCGCAGCCCGCTGGATTTTTCAAAGAATCCGGAGCAACCGGTGGGCCTCCTCCGGCGAAGACCGGGGACGGGTGGTGGGGAGATGGGAGAGAGGACAGGGCGAGGTGGAAGGAAGACGGAAGAATTCCGGAGGGACCCCGGCTCCCCTGAATCGGTGGAATCCATCAAAAGAGGCGATTTGTCAAACGCGGCCAGACGCCGGGTTTCCGCCCCTGTTCTCCGTCTCTCTGCCCCTTGGCTCCCCCTCGATGCTCCCTTCTCAGGGGTGACTGTCACTTTGGGCATCTGCGGTTGTAGTACTACCCGAAGCGCCCGGTGATGTAGTCCTCGGTGCGGCGGTCGCGCGGGGTGGTGAACAGGTCCCGGCCCGGCTGGCATTCCACCAGTTCCCCCATCAGGAAGAAGGCGGCATAATCGGCCACGCGGGCGGCCTGCTGGATGCTGTGAGGGACGATGACGATGGTGTACTGGTTCTTCAACTGCTCCAGCGCCTCTTCCACTTTGCCCGTGGAGATGGGGTCCAGCCCCGACGTGGGCTCATCCAGCAGCAACACCTCCGGCTCCAGGGCCAGGCTGCGGGCGATGCAGAGCCGCTGTTGCTGCCCGCCCGAAAGCCGACTGGCAGGGTCGTCCAGCCGGTCCTTCACCTCGTCCCAGAGTGCCGCCAGCCGCAGGCTCCGCTCCAGAATCTCCTCCAGCCGGGCCCGGTCCCGCACCCCCGCCAGTTTGGGGCCGTAGAGAACGTTCTCCCGGACCGTCCCCGGCAGGGGCAGCGGCAGAGCGAAGACCATCCCCACCCGCCGCCGCAGGCGGGGCACGTCCACCCCCGGCGCGTAGATGTCCTGCCCGTCCAGCAGAACGCGCCCGGTCATCCGGGTGCCCTCCACCTCGTCGTTCAGCCGGTTGATGAGGCGCAGGAGCGTCGTCTTACCGCCCCCCGCCGGTCCGAAGACGACGGTGATGGCGTTGGCCGGGATGTCCAGCGTCACGTCCCGCAGGGCCGGACGGTCGCCGTAGTAGTAACTCACGTTCTGGAAGCGAATTTTGGGTTCCACGGTGCGTGAAACGGGAAAAGTGAAACGTGAAACGTGAAACGTGATTACCATTCCCGGCGCCGCCGGAAGTAACTGCGGATGATGGCGGCGACGGCGTTCATAGAGAGGACAATGGTCAGCAGGACCAGCGCGGTCCCGTACTGGACCCGGGGCGGCATGCCCGGCACCTGGGTGCTGATGACGTACAGGTGGTACGGGAGCGCCATCGTCGGCTCCAGCAGCGAGCGGGGGATGCGGGGCAGGTAGAAGGCGGCAGCGGTGAAGAGGATGGGCGCC
>Ga0197142_1000547_pt1 | contig 34649 bp, 51 predicted proteins | sample GBS60_MetaG_FD_148614 | JGI IMG/M metagenome (GOLD analysis project Ga0197142, IMG submission 148614) | Sediment microbial communities from Great Boiling Springs, Gerlach, Nevada, United States - GBS 60_MetaG | ecosystem: Environmental > Aquatic > Thermal springs > Hot (42-90C) > Sediment...
GTAAGGCTCTGGATAGCAATAGGGATAATCATTGGTCTTGCCTCTGCCCTTTCAGTTGGTATAGTGGTTGGAGCAATCCTTGGTACAAGCCTTGGCTATGTGATTGAGGCTGTCACTCATGCCCTGAAGCCAGAGCCTGAAAAGGCACCAGAAGCACCAAAGACAAGATAACTCAGTTGGCTAAGGTTTCAGTTTGATCCATAAGGGCTGGCTTACCAGCCCTTATCTTATTTTAATAGTTTTACAAGTTCCTCTACCTTCACTGCTGGCATGCTTAAAAGCTCCACAGAACCCCTTGCTCCCATCTCAACAGACATCTTCATAACAGTCTCATTATCAGGTGCCTCAACTATGTTTACAAAATCATAAGGCCCCAGCACAGCAAACTGTTCCAGCACCTTAATCCCCATATTTTCAAGCTCCTTATTCACCTCAAAGATCCTTCCAGGCCTCTCCTTAATAGTCTTTCTTCCTTCATCTGTAAGCCTGCTTAAAACTACATAATAGGCCATAGCACACCTCCTACTAAATCTTTCTTTTCATAAATCTTTCTTTTCATAGATAAAAGATATCATAAAAGACCATTACTGTCAATGTGCTTCAGAAATTATTACTTCACCGACACCCGTCACTGGTTAAGTTAAGAGGTCACCACCACCCGAGAATCTTTTTATGGGAGAAAGATTTATATATTAACCCATATGAGATCAAGTCTGGGCAAAAACCGTCACCTCCGAGGTGCATGTTTCAGTATCCCATGGATTATTAAAGTTACTGGTAGTGTTGTTTTAACCTGAAAAAGCAACCAGGCTTGACTTTTCTTTTATTTTATGATTTATATCATGGTATGAGAGTTCTCCTTTCTGCAAAAATCTTCTAAAATCAGGCATCAGGCCTGGTGCCTATAGTAACAGCAGGGAACCTTGTTCCCGTAATTTCAAAAAGGAGGAGGTGTCTTCTATGAGTAACAGGGCATTGAGAAACCTCTTTGCCTTTGGAAGCCTCGGGTTCTTTGTGATCTTTGTTATCCTCACAATTGACACCATGGGAAAACTCGACAAAAGGGCTCCAGAGATCACAGAGGAGGTCAATCTCGGCAAAAAGGTCTGGCACAAGTACGACTGTATTGGATGCCACACAATCCTCGGAAACGGCTCCTATTTTGCACCTGATATGACAAAGATTGCTGAGAAGAAACCAAAGGAATACCTTAAGAGATTCCTCATGGATCCAAAGTCGGTTAATCCTAAGGCAACCATGCCAAATTTCGGTATTACTTCAGAGGAGGCAGACCATCTTATTGCATTTCTCGAATGGATATCCAAGGTTGATACCAATGGATGGCCTCCAAAACCCATCCTTGCCCAGGCAGTGGCTGTTGCAGGTGCTGAGCTTTCTGCTGGTCAGAGGCTCTACAATCAGCTTAATTGCGGTGCCTGCCATATGATTAATGGCATCGGCGGTACAACGGGTCCTGACCTTACCCATGTGGGTTCAAGACGTGACAGGCAGTGGATACTCGGACACTTTAAGGATCCACAGGCCTATGTGCCAAACTCAGCAATGCCGAGCTATGGTCATCTGTCAGAGAAGGAACTTAATGACCTGACAGATTATATGGTCTCTTTAAAATAGGAGGTGAGGAAAATGACTGTTAAATACGAGAGTCAGAAGATCGCACAGCACTTCTTTACCTTTGCTGTGCTACTGTTTCTTGTTCAGGTTGTTGTGGGTATAATTGCTGCCCTTCAGTTTATATGGCCTGAGTTCTTTATCCTCAACTTCAATATAATAAGGTCTCTCCACATAAATGCCCTCGTTGTATGGCTCCTTGTTGGTCTGATGGGTGCAACCTATTATGTAGTTCCTGAAGAATCAGAGACAGAACTCTGGAGCGTACCTCTTGCAAAATTCCAGTTCTGGGCAACTGTTGTAACTGTAACTCTCGTGGTCCTTGGGTATATCTGGATGGGTATAAATCCTCAGGCTAATTCCACAGCCCTCTTTGGAACGGGAATCCTTAATGAAGGAAGGGAATATATTGAGGCACCGAGATGGGCAGATATTCTCATTGCCCTTTCAGCTGTTCTATTTCTAATTAACAACTTCATGACAGTCCTCAAGACAAAGAAGTGGACTGGTATTCAGGGAACTCTCCTTGCAGGTCTCACATTCCTTGCCCTTATGTACATACCAGGGATGTTCTACACAAAGAGCATGGTAAAAGACCAGTTCTGGTGGTGGTGGGTTGTCCATCTCTGGGTAGAAGGAGCCTGGGAGGTGATAGCAGGAGCACTCCTTGCCTTTATGCTGATGAAGACCCTTAATGCCCAGAGGCATGTTGTTGAAAGATGGATGTACATAGAGGTTGCCCTTGTGCTCTTTACAGGAATACTTGGGACAGGTCATCACTACTACTGGATAGGAACACCTGAATACTGGCTCTGGGTAGGTGGAATATTCAGCTCTCTTGAACCAATCCCTCTACTTTTAATGGTCTGGGATGCCTTCAGGACAACAAGGGAATATAGGACTGTCACAAACAAGGTGGGCCTATTTTATGCTGTTGCCCATGCCATATTCAACTTTGTTGGAGCAGGGCTCTGGGGTGTGATCCATACCCTTCCACAAGTAAATAAGTGGACCCACGGAACACAGATCACAACTGCCCATGGACACCTTGCCTTTTACGGTGCCTATGTGCTTCTTGTCCTCTCCATGATATATGTCACACTGCCAGCTATCAGGGGTACAAGAGAATTCTCTGGAGCAAGGGCCTATCAGTCCTTCTGGTGGATGACTATATCAATGGTATTCATTGTACTCACTATAACAGGAGCAGGAATGGTTCAGACCTATATGGAAAGGCTTATGGGACTTGATTATGTTGCTGTAAAGGCGAATTATAATCTCTGGTTCTGGATATTCAGGGCTATCTTCGGTATTGGGTTCCTCATTGGGGTAGTGATTTTTGCAATTGACTTCTTCAGGCTTGGCAAAGAGCCATTGAAGGTCCCATCTGGTGAGGCAATAAGGGCTGAAGGCTGAAAAGAAGGAGAGATATAACAGCACCCTAAAACAAGGAGGGTAGATGCTCTGCCCTCCTTGTCAATTAAGCCCCAACTGTTATTACCTAACCAATCAGGAATAAGTGTCCGAGTCTAAGAAAAATTCTTCCATGGCATTGGACTTGAGATTTCAAGTCCCTTTTTTTACCGCCCACGTTTCAGCACCAAAGTGGTATAATAGTGTAATTTGAGTTCTTTTATTGGAGGCAAAGGATGCGGATTTTATATCTATTCCTTTTATTCATTTTCCCTTTTATATTAATCGCACGCCCTTGCATGGCAACAACAGAGTATGCCCGACAGACAGGAATGAGCTGCTCTCACTGTCATATAGAGGCTATTGGTGGGGGAGAGCTCACATCAGAAGGAAAGAGGTTTCTTGAGGAGCTCAGGATAAAAGGTCTTTACAGACCCCTTACAAAGACACAGAAGGGAGTAAGATTTATTATAGGCTACATCCATCTCATTGTTGCAATAGCCTGGTTCGGGACTATCCTCTATGTGCATATCCTCCTGAAGCCTGCCTATGCTGCAAGGGGGCTACCGAAAGGTGAACTAATGCTTGGATGGATTTCCATAGGGCTTCTTGCTATCACGGGAACACTCCTGAGTATTGCAAGGATTCCCACATGGCATGCCCTTTTTAACACCCGCTTCGGGATATTGTTAAGTCTGAAGATATTACTCTTTTTGATTATGGCAGGAACTGCCTTTATTGTCACATTCATTATAGGCCCAAAACTAAGGAAAAGAGTTCTCACAAAACCAAGTGATAATAAAAGGGAATTTACCCTTGATGAACTTCACAACTTTGATGGTAAGGAGCGGAGACCTGCCTATGTAGCCTATAAAGGAAAGGTCTATGACCTCACATCAAGCAAACTCTGGAAGGATGGTTCCCATGCACGAAAACACCTTGCAGGCCACGACCTTACTGAAGCCATAAAACTTGCTCCCCACGGTGAGGAACAGATATTAAAGATGCCAGAAGTGGGAAGACTTGTTGAAAGCCATAGTGTTGAGAAACCCCTTCCTGTTAGGGTCTTTTATATCTTTGCCTACACGAACCTTGTGCTTGTATTTCTGATTACCTTTATCATTGCCCTCTGGAGATGGAGCTAATGGCTACTGTTACTTTCTCCACCAATTTCTCCGAAGGCATGTTTTATAACCCTTCTTATCTGAAAGATGTCAAAGGGCTTCGGGATAAAGAAATAGGAAAATCTTTCGATCTCCTGTTCAGCCTCATTATCAAGCAAACAGGCTGTTATCATGACGACCTTTGTTGATGGAGATACCTCCTTAATCTTTTTCATAACATCAATTCCACTCATATCCGGGAGATTAACATCTACAAAACAGAGGTCATAATGAGAAGAGATTATCTCTTCAATAGCATCTGTACCGAGGCCACACTCCCTTACCTCAAGCCTCTCTGACCTTATAGCCCTTGCAAGGCTCTGCCTTATAAGGGGCTCATCATCAACTATCAAGACCCTCCGTTTCATAAAATACCCTAAAATTTATTAGCAAATGGCGTGCCAATAACCCCTTTCACTTTGGACTCTAATTTTTCTTAAAAATCAGCAAGATTAAAGAGCTGGCATCTGATAGGGGCCTTCAAAAATTGACCATATTGGTCAAAAAACCAAAAACACTGGTGGATTTCACACAGTTATAATGTTAAAATAAACCATGCAGATAACTTTATTTTCACTTCTGGCTATCACCATAAGCCTGTTTGTGTCGCAAATAACTGTTCTGTCAGGCTGTAGTGGAGTCTCTCAAAAGGAGGCAGATTTTTACTATAAACTTGGTGCCTCCTACATGAGGGAGGGAGAGCTCCAGAAGGCCTTTGTGGAGCTTCAGAAGGCAAAAGACATTGATCCTCGTAACAAAGAGGTTCTCAATCTCCTGGGGCTTCTATACTTTCAGTTTGAGGACTATGAGAATGCCATAAAACATTTTAAAAAGGCTATATCCATAGACAAAAGATTCTCTGATGCAAGGAATAATCTTGGGACTGTCTATGCGAGCCAGAAGAGGTGGAAAGAGGCAATAGAGGAGTTTAATAAGGCAATAGAGAACCCCCTTTACCAGACCCCTGAGATTGCCCTCACAAATCTTGGCTTTGTCTATTACAGATTGAAAAAATACGATAATGCCATAGAGGCCTTCCAGAAGGCCCTTAAAAGGAATCCGAATTTCCTCAGGGCATACCTTGGACTGAGCCTTTGTTATAACAAAAAAGGCATGTATGGAGAGGCTGCTTCTTATATGGAAGAGGCCCTGAAGAGGGATCCCCTTTATGGCGGAGACAGGTTTAAGGCAATAAAGGATATGGAAGAAAGGCTTTTGAGAGCTAAGGGTGACGAGGCAGAGGATCTGAAGGATTATCTTGAGATATTGAGGTATTGATCTGTGGCGAAAGTAACAGTTCTAGAACTCATTAATAAGGCAGAGGAGGCCTTGAGATTTGCAAGACCCATTTATTCAGGACTGAGTGTTGGAGCTGCAGTTCTCTGCAGTTCTGGACGAATCTATACTGGAGCTAATTTTGAAAATCCCTCTTTAATGATGAGCCTCTGCGCAGAAAAGGTTGCGATGCTCAAGGCCCTATCAGAAGGAGAAACAGACATAAAGGCAATCGCCATTGTTTCAGGAAAAAAAGATTATTGCCTTCCCTGCGGCTCCTGCAGACAATTTATATTTGAATATTCAAGGGATGCAGAAATCTATGTATCTGGCAATAGTGGCATAAAGAAATACTCTATCACTGAACTTCTTCCAGAGGCCTTCAGACCGTAAAAATTCTAATGGATAACAACCCATGTTTGTATCAGGAAGCACCACAGGAATAGGAAGCCTTCCTCACCAGAGTCCTGCTGAGGCAGTGGAGACTGTCCTTAAGGGATTTGATATACCCTTCTGGCCCCAGCTTCCAAGAAGGTCAATACTTGAAGGCATGGTGTCTCAATTCTCAGAAGGTATGCCCCAGATAAGGATAGAACCTGATGGCTCTGTATGGGCATTAAGGAATTCTGAGGAAGAGCTTGAGAGGTTTTATGAAACCTATACAGAGGCGACGACGCTTGCTATATCAGAAGATTTTGCCATGGGATTTCATGAATTTATAAGAAGGACAAAACAGAGGAGATTTAAGTTCCTCAAAGGCCAGATAACAGGTCCTCTGACCTTTACACTCGGCATAAGGCTTAAGGATGGAAATCCTTTATATTTTGATGAAGAGCTAAGGGAGATAAGCCTCATGGTTCTCAAGGCGAAGGCAAGATGGCAGATTCAGGTATTGAAACCTCAGGCAGATAATGTGGTGCTCTTTGTAGATGAACCAATCCTTTCCGTTATTGGAGGCAGCGCCTATCTCGCAATTGATCCATCAGAGGTTGAAAGACTCCTCAAAGAATTAATAAGTTCTATAAATTCAGCGGGTGCTATTTCAGGTATTCATTGTTGCGGAAGGGCTGACTGGGAAATTGTTCTGAGATCTGGGGTGAGGGTTCTCAGTTTTGATTCCTATGACCACTTTTCCTCGATCCTCGCCTCTTCTGAACCTCTCCTCAAATTTCTTGAAAATGGTGGTTACCTTGCTTGGGGAGCTGTGCCAACAACGGAGGCAATAAATTCGGAAGATATAAACTCCCTTAAAAGAAGACTTCTTGAGCAGATAGAAACCCTTTCTAAATTTATTCCTGAGAGACTTCTCAAAAGCCAGCTCCTTCTCACACCTTCCTGCGGCATGGGCTCAAGGACAGTGGGAGAATCTCACAGGATTATTCAGATCCTCTGGAGGATAAAAGAAGAGATACTATGAGTCTTTTTATTACCTTCGAAGGCATAGAAGGATGTGGAAAGACGACACAGGCAAGGCTCCTCTATGAGCATCTGTTGAAGATGAGAAGAAAGGTAGTTCTCACAGAAGAGCCAGGTGGCACAGAGATAGGCATTAAATTGAGAAAACTCCTTCTTGATAAAGACCAGCAAAATATTCATCCCCTCACGGAGTTATTTCTTTACAATGCCATAAGGGTTCAGCATGTAATGGAAAAGCTCAAGCCTCTCATCAGGGAAGGCTATATTGTTATATGTGATAGATTTATGGACTCTACCTTTGCCTATCAGGGTTATGGAAGAGGGATAGACATGGATATAATAAAAAGGCTTGATGAGATTGCAAGGCAGGGGCTGAAACCTCATATTACATTCCTTCTTGATATAGAACCAGAGGTAGGGCTCAGAAGACATTCTTCCATTAAAGAGCTTGACAGGCTTGAAAGGGAATCCCTTGAATTTCACAGGGCTGTAAGGATGGGATATCTTGAGATTGCAGCTCAGGAAGCAGAAAGGTTTAGAATAATAAAGGCTGAACAACCGATTGAAGAGATACACGCCCTTATTTTAAAAGAAGTAGAAAAACAGATTTCAAAAATCGAAGGTCAGCGGTCCGATGCTGAGGAATAAATTTTTCCATAAATTCCGATTACTTACTTCAGAACTCTGAGTTCTGCTCTTATGGCCTTTAAGGATATTGTAGGACAACAAAAGGCAAAAAGGATAATTCAGGGCATGCTTAAAAAGGGCAGACTACCCCATGCCCTTTTATTCACTGGAGAACCTGGCGTGGGAAAACTCCTTATGGCAAAGACCCTCATAAAGGTCCTTAACTGTCGCCACTGGAATATTGCAGGCGAAATAGACTGCTGTGACATCTGTAGACCCTGTCAACTCATAGATAACCTCAACTTTGCTGACCTCCTTTTTATAAAACCTGAAGGTACTCAGATTAAGATTGAGACTGTAAGAGGAGTCATAGATTTTTTAAGTATGAGCCCTTATGAAGCAAGGATAAAAAGTGTTATTATAGACGATGCAGATAAGCTCAACATCTCAGCTGCCAATGCCCTTCTGAAGACCCTTGAAGAACCCTCAGAGGATTCCCTGATTATCCTTATCACGGAACGGCCAGACATGTTGCCCGATACCATTCGCTCAAGATGCGTAAGAATCCCTTTCACCCCTCTAAGTGAAGAAGAAAGTTCTGAGGTTATTAACAGGCTGAAAGCTGAAGGCTTAAGGCTTAGGGTGTTTGATCCTTTAAACAATGTTGAACAAATATTGAACAGTAGTAATGGGTTAGTTAAGAGCCTATGGCCTATAGACGCCTTAAGTCTCTTAATAGAAGGAAGGCCGGGTCTAATAGCAGAGGAAGGATTTGATAAATATCGGAAGACCATAAAACAAATCTCAGAGCTCGTGGGCGGCGTAAATAACAGTGGAGGTCAGAAATCAGACCTTCACCAACTCACCAATTCCCCACCACAGGATAGGGAAGAACTTTTAATGTCTATTGATATAGCTCTTATCTTCCTCAGAAACAGGCTTGTAAGTTATATTTCATCTGGAATAGATAAGTATCTGCAGGTTATAATAAAGAATTACAAAAAACTTTCAAACCTTAAAAACCTTATGCAATTTAATCTTAACCAGAAGATAACATGGAACTATATTGTGAGTATTTTGAGAGAAAGCTATGAAGATAGTAAGCATTAGATTTAAGCCCTGCTCAAGGCTTTACGATTTTGATACAAATGGTATAGACCTGAAGCCAGGGGATGAGGTTGTCGTTGAAACAGATATGGGTCTGTCAATTGGAAAGGTTATTCTCGGACCAAAAGAGATCCCCAATAGCGAAGTAAGAGATGGTAGTAAAGAAAGCCAAACATTCAAAAAGGTCTTGAGAAAGGCCAGTGAGGAGGATTTCCAGCAGAGAGAAAAAAACAAAGAACTCGAGAAAGAGGCCTATGAGTTCTGTCTTGAAAGGATAAGGCACAGAAACCTTCCTATGAAACTAATTTCTACAGAGGCCACCCTTGATAGAAAAAGAATATTATTCTACTTCACGGCTGATGGAAGGGTTGACTTTAGGGAACTGGTAAAGGACCTCGCAGCCAAATTCAGGACAAGGATAGAGATGCGCCAAATTGGTGTGAGGGATGGGGCAAAGGCCCTTGGAGGAATAGGAGTATGTGGATTGCGTGAGGTGTGCTGTAAAACCTTTCTTGTGAATTTTGCACCCATATCAATAAAGATGGCAAAAAAACAGGAGCTTACTTTGAATCCTGGTAAGTTATCAGGGCTCTGTGGAAGACTCATGTGTTGTCTCAGTTATGAATATGAAGAAGGCATGGAGGAGTCAGAAGACTACATGCTAATAGAGGACAGGGAATAATAAAGCTCTTTCTTTGAGCTCTCAATACTGTGAGTGCTCAACAAAAAAGGAGGTTTAACATGAAAAAGGCTCATTTACCAATAATAATAGAACAGGACGAAGAAGGTTATTTTATTGTAAGCTGTCCCTTATTCAAGGGTTGCCATTCTTATGGAAAGACCATAGAAGAGGCACTCGAAAACATAAAAGAAGTGATCGAGATGTGTCTTGAAGAAAAAGGGACAGAGGAAATAAATAGATTTATTGGTTTTAGAGATTTGGAAATAGAATATGTCTAAATTACCGAGATTGACAGGGGAAGAATTTATACAATTTCTAAAAGATTTTGGTTTTAAAATAATACGACAGAAAGGATCTCATGTAAGACTAAAGGCATTTGATGGAAGGATAACCACCATTCCAATTCATAAAGGCAAACAATTACCTATCGGTCTTATTAGAAAAATAATTAGAGAAGATCTAGAGCTTAGTTACGATGAATTTATTGACCTTTATAATAAATTTCAAAATAAGGAGTAATAAAAGTGTCAAAAATGGATAGTGAAACCAACAAAACTACCTTTTACATTACAACACCTATTTACTATGTAAATGACATACCCCATATTGGTCATGCCTACACAACAGTGGCTGCTGATGTCCTTGCAAGATTCTGGAGGCTCATGGGTAAAAAGGTCTTTTTTCTTACAGGCACAGATGAACATGGCCAGAAGGTGGAACGGGCTGCTCAAAGCAAAGGCCTCTCTCCAAAAGAGCATGCTGACATAATGGTAAAAAACTTTCAGAACTTATGGAGTAAGCTCCATATCTCTAATGATGCCTTTATAAGAACCACTGATGAAGAACATAAAAAAATTGTTCAGGAGTTGCTCGATACTCTATGGAGAAAAGGTGAGATAGTAAAAAAGACCTATAAAGGCTGGTACTGCATCCCAGATGAAAGGTTCTGGCGGGATACAGAACTTGTAGAAGGAAAGTGTCCTGATTGCGGAAGACCTGTAGAATTTATCTCAGAGGATAATTATTTCTTTCTCATGAGCAGATATCAGGAAAAACTCATAAGATACATAGAAGAAAACCCAGGTTACATACTTCCAGAGACAAGAAGGAATGAGGTTCTCGGTTTTCTTAAAAACCAGCCCCTTGGAGACCTCTGTATATCAAGACCAAAGTCAAGACTGAGCTGGGGCATAGAACTTCCCTTTGATAAGGACTATGTCACCTATGTCTGGTTTGATGCCCTTGTGAATTACTATTCTGCAACAAAATATCTCGCACCATCTGGATACAATTGGTGGCCAGCTGACCATCATTTAATTGGAAAAGACATACTCATGACCCATGCTGTTTACTGGTCAACGATGCTCATGGCCCTTGATTTACCTCTACCAGGAAATATCTTTGCCCATGGCTGGTGGACTGTTGAGGGCAGAAAGATGTCGAAATCCTTTGGAAATGTGGTAAATCCAGAAGAGGTGATAAAGGAATTTGGTGTTGATGCCTTCAGATATTTTCTACTAAGAGAAGTTCCTTTTGGTCTTGATGGAGATTTCTCCAGAGACTCAATGATTAACAGGATAAACACTGACCTTGCCAATGACCTCGGGAATCTCCTCCAGAGGACCATTGCTATGACCGAGAAGTATTTTAATGGTATGGTGCCAGAAAATAGCTCAACAGATGAGGAGATAGGAGCCTTTGCTGAAGGGATCCTTGAACATGTAAAAAAGGCTCTTATGGAGCTGGCGTACTATAAGGCCCTTGAGGGCATATGGAATCTTGTGGATAGACTTAATAAATACATAGACACCATGCAGCCCTGGCATTTAGCAAAAGACCCTACCAGGAAATCAGACCTCTCAAAGGTACTTTACACATGCCTTGAAGGCCTGAGATTCATAGGTCTTTATATTTATCCATTTATGCCTCAGACTAGTGAAGCAATATATATATCTCTTGGTTACGATACAATAAAGGTAACAGACTCAAAAGAATTTGAATGGGGAAGGCTACCTTCTGGAAGGCTCATAAAAAAAGGGCCCCCTCTCTTCCCAAGAATAGAAAAGAGATAGGTTTTATCTAGGACCCTTTAGATGAGCCTGTAATTCTGAAGAACAGCCTTTAATTTTTCCTTATTCTGTGGTGCCATCTCACAGAGGGGAAGTCGAAATTCCTCTGAGATCTTTCCCATCATGGCAAGGGCAGTTTTGGCAGGTATAGGATTTGTTTCTATAAACATAGCCTGATTTAATGGCTCAAGTTTATAATGAAGCCTCCTTGCCTCATTTATATCACCTCTGAACCAGGCATTACACATCTCCGCTACATCCTTTGGAGCAACATTTGCTGTAACTGATATAACACCCTTACCACCAAGACAGAGTAGAGGAAGGGTTGTAAAGTCATCACCTGAGATAACAGTAATCCTGTCGCCACAGAGCCTTATAAGCTCACTCACCTGTTTCATATCACCTGTTGCCTCTTTAATGCCAATAATGTTCTTTATCTCTGCAAGCCTTGCAACTGTCTGGGGAAGAAGATTTATACCAGTCCTACTAGGCACATTGTAAAGTACAAGGGGAAGACCTGTGCTCTCAGCCACCTTCTTGTAATGTCGGTAAAGTCCTTCCTGAGTTGGTTTATTATAATAGGGTGTCACAAGGAGGACCGCATCAGCACCATATTCTTCGGCCTTTTTTGTAATCATTATAGTCTCATCTGTTGAGTTTGCACCTGTTCCCGCAATGACAGGTATTCGCTTCCTTACTACCTCAATTGTAAACTGAATCACCCTGTAATGTTCCTCGTAATCAAGGGTGGCTGATTCACCCGTTGTCCCGCAGGGGACTACTCCATGGGTTCCTTCTTTTATATGCCACTCAATAAGGTCTCCGAGGGCTTTTTCATCTACCTTCCCATTCTTGAATGGTGTTACTATTGCTACTATTGACCCTTTCAGTTCCATGATTACCTCCCTTAACTCCCCACCCCCTCTTACCTTAAGAGGGGAAAAAATGGGGTAACCTTGTAGTTGTTTATAAAGTATAAGAAACCATTAAAGTTTATGTCAATCGAATTTAAGATTCCCTATGGCAAGCCACACAGAGCTCAGATGTCAGAAATCAGATGTCAGATATCTGGCCTCCGATGTCCGACTTCTGTTTTGGTAAACCGCAGGGAATACGCTCGCTATCCAGGCCTTTTCAACTTCTTTATAGCTATTTCAAAAAGGTCATTGAGGGCCTTTGTCCTTGTCCATAGTTGTTTGAAGACCTCTGAAAGTTCATCTGCCCTTTCAGGACTAAAGGTCTCCCTGAATTCTGTGCCTTGTAATCTTTCAGCCCATTTAAGATATGTCTCGGCATGCTCATTGTTATGCTCCAACCAGTGTTTAAGAAGGGTTTCGAGTTTTTTTAGTTCCTCCATATTTCCTCCAGTTTCATAAAACAAATCTCAGAAATCGGAATCGAATGCTGAGGCCCCCTTTTATCTTAAGGGGGGGTAAGTTACTTCCGACCTCCGCCCTCCGTATCAGTTTTATGCTTATGAAAGAAGCAATGAGAATGCAGATGTCTGTGTATTCTTTCTCCATGATAGTGGAGATGTTCATGAACAAGATTGACCTTGAGAAGAAGCTCCTGGTCATTAAGTATCTCTTCTGCAGACCCAATCTTTTCAATCATGTGTTCTTCACTTAATACAGCTACCCTCATCTCGAGCTCCTGAACAAGGCTGAGGTCATGAGTTGCTACCACTATAGTCTTCTTTGCCTCTGAATTGAGGTATACCATAAGCTCAACAAGACCGCACTGGGTCCTCGGGTCAAGACCTGATGTGGGTTCATCTAAGAGGAGTATTTCAGGGTTCATTGTAAGAACAGAACCAATAGCAACCCTCTTCTTCTCTCCTCCTGAAAGCATATAAGGAGGTCTGTCCTTCAATGCCTTTATATCGAGGAGTTCCATTACATGAAAGGACCTCTCTCTTGCCTCTTCTTCTGTAAGGCCAAGCTGTAATGGCCCATACATTAACTCATCTAATACGGTTGCTGAAAAAAGCTGGACATCAGGGTCCTGAAAAACAAAGCCTATGGCGCCTCTGAACTGCCTTAGAAATTCCATATCCTTCAGAGATTCTTCTGTCACTTCTTTTCCCTTAAATTCCACTCTGCCTGAAGAAGGCACAAGGAGTCCTGCCATTACCTTGAGAAGGGTTGATTTCCCACTTCCGTTTGCTCCGACTATGGCAAACCGCTCAAAGGGCTTTATCTCAATAGAAAGATTCTGAAGGGCAGGAATATTGCCATTGTAGGTGTAAGATACATTCTTTAGGCCTAAAATAGGCTGAAGGCTGAAGGCTAAAGACAAATTAGGCTTTAGGCTGAAGGGTGAAGTTTCCTTTAAGGAATTATTTTTCTTCAGCCTTAAGCTCGAAGTCTTAAGCCCGATTCCGAGCTCCGTGGCCCTTGCCTTCATTGCACTGGTAATCTCCTCTGTTAGCAACTGTGTCTTTCTGAATAAAAAATGAATCCTGTTGGCAACCCAGTTCTCTATAAAGGTCCTATCAGCCCTTCCAAGGAATCTCGCCTTTTTAGCGAGATAAAAATCCTCTACTACTTTTGCAAATATGAGGATGTATCTGTATGATAGCATGAGTATAAGAAGAAAAGTCCATGGAATTCTGAACCTTTTCAGGGTTAAGATTATCTCTTCAAAGGTAGTTGTTTTAAGAAGGATAAAGACGGTGCTCAGGGCATTGAAAACCCTCAGGGTTAAGACACCAGTCCTCTCCATTCCTTGATAGGTAATCCCGATATCCTTTGGTATGTGATATATCCAGATATCTTTCCCATCCCGCAGGCTGAATAGCTTGATAGCGAGGTCTCCTTCAACAAATATATTCAGGGATGCTGGCAGGCTAAGAATTAGACCGAAAAATAAAGTAAGGGGCAAAACCCTCTTAAGATAATCCTTTAAACTCTGCGTAAAAAATACCACAATGCTGAAAAGGAAAAAAGATATAGCGAGCTCAGAACCAATCTCCTGAAAAAGGCTGGTCATAACTATAATTACCAGAGATGAAATAACCTTTATCTCAGGACGCCACTGTCTTAAAGGTCCATCCTGAGGGAAAACTCCAATCACATCCTTAACAAAGGATACCGACTTGAGTCCCTTATCTATAAATGAGCTATTCATCAACTGTTACTTTCACCACCATACCTGTCAAAAGTTTTGAATGGGCATAACTACAGGCATCAGACATCAGGATATTAGGCTACAGGCTTCAGGCGTTAGACTTCAGGATTTTTTATTCCCTATAGCCTGTAGCCTATAGCCTATTTTAGCTTGCGGTTTTGCTGTAGCCGTCCGACAATAAATATGACACCTCCTACTAATCCTATCCCTATGAGAGCTGATAGTATATAAGACAACACCTGTACAATAAGAGGGGATTCCTCCCCACCAAGATTATAGTCTGGCACAGGAGCTCGCCAGAACTCTGCGAGTCTTTTCATGCCCTCGGGCACAAAACCCAGCATTTCCTGAATCGTGTCAAGGCCCCACTCGCCCCAGGCATCTCCTGCTTTAAAAACCTCAGGGAGGACAATACCAAGGGGACTGAGCAGGGCAAGAATGAATAAAAATATTACAAGTTTTCTGTGAAATGAGGTTAACATCCTGCACCTCCTTAACGATTATTTTCAACTAATTTGAATTTAAAGACAATTGATGGCTCATGTTTTATAAAATACCTGAGTATGGCTGCTGTAATAAGACCTTCAACAATGCTGAATAATAACATGTGTTCTATTGCCATAGCAGGGATAGCTATTTTAAATGGATAAGGGGCATAAAGGGGTCTTCCATCAGGACCACTGGCAATTAGAGGCTGGATTCCGAATTCAACAGCAGTAAGAATAGCTCCTGCAGTAAGTCCCACATATCCAGAAACAAAGGCAGCAATATAAACCCTTTTTGATCCACCCTGAACTTTCGCCTCCTGAATATTTTTACCTGCCACGGCCCTGAATATCCAGTAAGAGACAAAGGGTATAACAACAGCCATGTTAAAGCAATTAGCTCCAATTGCTGTAATACCGCCGTCTCCAAACACAAGGGCCTGAATAATCAGCACAGTGCTTATAGCAATTACAGCAGCCCATGGTCCTAAAAGTATGGCTGTTATTGCACCACCCACAGCATGACCTGTAGTTCCACCAGGAATCGGGATATTAAACATCTGGATTAAAAATGAAAAGGCACCTGCCATTGCAAGATATGGTATCTCTTTTTCCGAGAGCTCTTTTCTGAGCTTTCTAAGGCTTATAGCCCAGAAAAAGGCACTCACTCCATAAAGGGGAACATATGTCTGAGGGCTAAGATAACCATCTGGTATATGCATAAGGCACCTCCTTTAAAATTTTCTTAAACTAAAACCTGAGGGTTATCCCGGCAAGGATACTCAGGTCTGTCTCTGGACCATTAAGTCCTGTCTTTATTCCACCACTTAGGTCAAAAGCCTCTGTTACAGAACAAACAAGTCCTCCAAGTAAAAATACGGGATGAGTCCTTGAGCCCTTCTCAGGATTTGTCTCTATGCCTGTGTTTAAGGCTATCTTTAAGTCCTCTGTTAATCTGTATTCTCCAGCAAGACTCATATGCCAGAGGTTCTTCCTCTCATCCAATTTGTTTTCATTCCTTATGTATCCTGTATTTAAAAAAAGGGTTACAGGTTCAAACTCCTTATCAATTATCAAAAATATCCTTCCAGTTATCCTCCCTGAACCAAGTCCTCTCTCATAGTCACCTGTCGGAAAACCAAGGCCTGGTTTTAAGGCAATCCTCAGCCCATCCTTTTCATAAAACCTGTATTTAAAGTCAATTGTCAGGTCGCCTATGCCATCTTCTTTGATAGTCTCTCCATTACTTTCTTTTAAAAATTGATAAGGAATCCCGACTGCTATATCAAGGTTATCAACCAATCCATAGGTCAGGGTCATCCCTAACACCGTCTCATCAGTCTCAACGCCTTCTTCACTGTCATGGCCATACTCCACATTCAACTCATACTGGAATCCTCCCCTTCCCTGCGTGCCTGTGTCATCAGTTATAAGGGGATGGTAGGCAAAGAGCGTAAAAGGGCTTATGAGCAGAAGGGACAAAGAAAAAACAATTATCTTTGTAGAAAGCAAAGATGTGAGTTTTGATTTAACAAAAGATCTCTTCAGAAACTCCATATCTCTCACCTCTCACTAAAAAATAAAAAGCCACAAAGGCTTTTTCTGACCTTCTTGGTCCTTTTAAGCCTTCGTGGCTTTAAAATTCTGCTACAGCAGAATAACTTATTTTTAGCACATACCAAACTCAAAAGTCAAGCCTGCGCGTTTTCTCAAAAATCTTTCTTTGGAATTGACAAAAAAAGCAACCATCTCGCCGTTCCTAAAAAGAATTAATTTAATCCGTGAAAGGGCATTAATTCATATGACCCTCTATTGAGGAAAAACCCTAAGCGTAGAACTATTCTTGATTCTCCCTCCTTGTACCTCTATCCCTGTATATCCTCAGATATTTCTCGTATGTAGTAAGAACCCTCTTTACATAATTTATGGTCTCACCATAAGGGATATCCTCTATGAACTCATCCTCATCGGAATAATTATTTTTTAGCCATGAGTCAACAGCTGCCTCACCAGCATTGTAGGCTGCAATGGCATAGCTAAGGACACCGTATCTTTTAATCAGTCTGCTAAGATAAAAGGCCCCGAGCTCGATATTCAAAGCAGGGTCTTTAAGAAGGGCATTCCACTTTTGAGCCTCCAGGGCTACCTCGCCCCCAACTGATCCATTATCTTTCTTGATTTCCAGAGCAAGTCTTCTTGCCGTTGACGGCATAATCTGCAGGAGTCCTATAGCACCCGCAGGTGAGATTGCCTCTGGATTATATCTACTCTCCTCTCTTGCTATGGCAAGGAGAAGGAATGGGTCAATACTGTATTTTTCTGAGGCATTAATAATATAGTCTGAATAAATAACAGGGTAGAGAAGGACCTCGTCAATCCGATCCTTTAAAGATGGTGTAGACTTTAATCTTGAATAAAGACTCACAGCCCTGTGGTATTGTCCAGTCCTATAGTAAAAAAAGCCTATGCTGGGAAGAAGGTCGCTGCAACTGTTACTTTCTTCAGAATTGCCTGACAGCCTTATTATCTCTACCTCTGGTGAAGTAACAGATGGAAGGCATCTATTAATAAGAATGGAAAGCTCCTCTAATGCTTCATCCTTGTGACCCAGCTCCATGAATATATGGGCTCTCTTTATTCTAATATGAGAGTAGGTCGCCGTTGGTGGAGTCATAAAAGGCAAAGCTCTGAGGTCAGACTCCTTTAGGCTATAGGTTATAGGCAACAGGCGATTAGGATTTTTTTCTAATTTCCCGTTGTCTAAAGCCTGAGACCTATCTAAGGCCTGTAGTCTATAGCCTGCAAGGAGGCTATAGATACCATTGTCCTGCTGGGAGAGTTTGAGTTCTGATTCATGCCTATCAACTGTTACTTTCGCTACCAAACTTGAAAACCTTTCTTCTGCCCTCAGAAGCCAGTATTCATATCGAGGTTTATTGTACTTATCTCTAAGTGATATAAAAACTCTTTTCGCCTCTTCGCCATTACCTGTTATGTAATAAGTCCATGCTATTGCCCACTGAATCTGTTCTGAATCAACAGGGAAGTGCCTTAAAAGCTCCTTAAGGTAGCTAATAGATGCTCCTATCTCTCCTCTATCTCTCAGGCTTCTTGCATAGGCAATGGCAACAGGTACAACCCTTCTGTCCTTAGACCTTATTAATTTTTCTATTACCTCATTTGCCTCTTTATTCTTACCAGCTCTAAGAAGGGATAAGGCAAGGAAATAGTATTCCTTTAAGTCCTGAAATACCCTTGCTGCTTCAGCATATCTCTTCTGTCTGAAATATATAGTCCCGAGTAATCTCATTAAAGCCTCTCTGTTAATATTGGCCTCGTAAGTAACAGCTTCAGACTTTTCCCTTTCAAGCCTCTCTCTGACCAATCGCTCTGCCTCCTCATATTGAGCCTCTGCCATTAAGTTTCTGACCTTTTCCTGGAATTCTTCATGGCTAAGTATCTCTGAATTTATTGGTTTATCAATGAATCTCAAATAGCTGCTATTTTTTACATAGAGCCTTTTATACAATGAAAGGGCATCTTTACCTTCTTGAGCATAAAGATAGGCAAGGAGATATATTGCATAATCATCCTCTGGATAGAGATGGACATATCTTTCAAGTTCAGATAGAGCAGAATCTCTATTGCTGAGAAGCTTCAGTTCTATCAAATTGATTCTCGCCTTTTTTAAGATAACAGGTGAACAATATGTCCTTGAACTGGCGTCAGAGCATTTTTCAAGAAGAACCTCAAGGGTCCTTTCGGCATCCAAAGGAGAGGTAGTCATGAAGGCTAGGCCTTTCAGGTAAAGGACAAGGTCCTGAATCGGAGAACAATCCTCAAGATTGCTCAACTTCTCAAGGGCCTTCTGAAAATCACCAGCACTAATATCCTGCTGAATGCTCCGAAGACCTTCAATCTGAAACTCCCCATCAACACATCTGGTGTCAAAATTAACAGTTGTAGATGTAGTTGTGATAGCTGATACAGTTGTAATTGTTGATGGCATAAGTAATAGTTCTGTACTCAGTATGATAATAGGTAGTATAAGGTGAATTACAAGGTAGTGCATCCTGAATTGGTGACGAAAGTAACAGCTGATGTAGTAAAGATTTTTTAAATACCTCATATAGTAGTATATCCCGTATCAGTTTCAATACTCAACCACTAATACTTGCACGAATATGACCTGTTCTGGTATTTTATGAATATGAAAAAGAATTTATTTGACACCTTTGGTGGCGGAAGTAACAGTGATGAAAACAAGCTTTACCAGAATACTCAAGGGGATAATGATACCAGGCAGCTAATGAGTGAATTTGGTTTAAAAGAATTCACTGAGAGGATTTCCAGATTTATAGAACGGGCAAAGGAACTGAAAAACGAAAACATTAGATTAACCAGAAGGGTTGCTGAGCTCGAAAATGAGGTGAAAAGTCAGGCCCTTGAGATTGAAAATTTGAAGAGAGAAAAGAGCTTATTTAAAAAAGAGATAGAAGAGGTTCTTAAGGAGCTTGAGGGTCTTGATATATGAAAAGAGAATTAGCCCAGAAATTTACAGTTGAGGTCTCTATTCTGGGTCAGAGGTATTTCCTCAAAGGAAAGGATTCACCAGAATATATGAAGACCCTTGCAGGATTTGTTGATTCAAAGATGAGGGAGATATTAAAGGAGTCTCCCAATATGCCACCTTTAAAGGCAGCTATACTCGCCTGTCTCAATATAAGTGATGAATTATTTAAATTGAAGCAGAAAGAAAAGGTGGTTATTGATTATATTAACGAAAAGGCAAAGATGCTTGAATTCATTTTTTCTGATTGATAGAACAGGATTTCGAGTTCCCCGAACCCTTTGAAGGTATACCTCAGGTAGGAATCCCAAGTTTTGGAAAAACAATCAGCTGAAGCACCAAATATAATGCCACAACTATTAAGATTATCAGAATATCCTTCACTTATTCTCCTTATCTTCCTTTGCCTTTTCTGTTTCTTTTTTCATTATATCTTCATAATCCACAAATTCAAGAACTGCCAGTTCTGCCCTGTCATTGACTCTTCGTCTTGTCCTTACTATCCTCAGAAAACCACCATTCCTTCCCGCAAACCTCGGCCCAATCTCTTTAAAAAGGGTACTCACAAGCCTCCTGTTAGGAAGATAGGTCATGGCAAGCCTTCTTGAGGCAAGGTCTCCCTTAATGGCAAGGCTGACAAGCCTCTCTGCTATTCTCTTGGCTTCCTTTGCTTTAGGAACAGTCGTTTCTATCCTCTGATGTTCTATGAGGGAGGCAACAAGATTTCTTAATAAAGCCTTCCTCTGATTAGCGGGCCTTCCAAAAAGCCTTCCGTCGACCCTATGACGCATCTTTTAAACCTCCTGACTGTAAAGCCTTCAGAGCCTCTGTATCTATCTTCATTCCAAAATCAAGCCCCATACTTCTTAATATCTCCTTTATCTCGTTAAGGGATTTCCTGCCGAAGTTCTTAGTCTTGAGCATCTCCTCTTCTGTCTTCTGGACGAGATCAGCTATGGTATTGATATTAGCACTCCTAAGACAATTATGTGCCCTCACAGAGAGCTCAAGCTCGTCTATGCTTTTAAGAAGATTAGCATTTATAATAGAGCTGTCTGTCTGTATAACTGTTCCTGACCTCTCTTCCATTGGGTATACTGCATCTTCCTCAAGGATAAAGAGGTCAAAATGTTCAACGAGAATACCAGCTGCTTCGGAGATAGCCCTTTCAGGTGTAATACTACCATCGGTTGTTATCTCCATTATAAGTTTATCATAATCTGTAGACCTTCCAACTCTTGCCTTCTCCACCCAGAAATTCACCTTCTTTACAGGACTGAAGAGTGAATCAACAGCTATAACTCCTATAGGCAGATCTGCCTCTTTATTAATCTCCGCAGGCACATAACCCTTCCCTTTGCTCATATAAAGTTCCATCTCAAAGGTAGCATCCTTATCAAGGGTCGCAATGAGCTGCTCTGGATTCAATATCTCAACAGAACCATCAGTCTTAATATCACCTGCTGTTATAATCTTTGGTCCTTTTTCAGCAATCGAGCCTATCTTCTTACCATCACCTTGAATCTTCAATCTGATCCGTTTTACATTCAGTACTATATCAACTACATCTTCTTTAACACCCTCTATGGATGAAAACTCATGGAGAACCCCTTTTATCTTAATTGCGGTAACAGCAGCACCAGTTATAGAACTGAGCAGCACCCTTCTGAGGGCATTCCCTATGGTTATACCATACCCCCGCTCAAAGGGTTCTGCCACAAGTCTTCCATAGGTAGAGCTCAATGTATCTTCATCAAACTTTATCTTCTGTGGAAATTGAAAACCTTTTTTCCTTAAATTCATAAAACCTCCTTAATTATCCAAGAAAGCCCTAATACATAGGCGACGCATTGCAAAGTTCATTAAATATTTAGTGTTTTCTTTATTATGCCTTTTCTCATATTATTTAGAATACAACTCTACAACTAACTGTTCACGAGCTATAACAGGTATCTCGTCTCTCGACGGAACATGCAAAACCTTGCCTTTCATATTTTCTGCATCAAGCTCAAGCCATGGTGGAATACCCCTATGTTGGGCCTTTTCAAGACTCTCCTTTATTACCTCAAGATTTCTACTCTGTTCCTTTATCTCGATAACATCCCCTGGCCTAAGATTATAGGAAGGTATATTAACCTTCCTGCCATTTACAAGGACATGGCCATGTGTAACAAGCTGCCTCGCACTCCTTATGCCTGTGGCAAAACCAAGTCTGCTCAGAGTATTGTCAAGCCTTAGCTCGAGAAGTTGCATAAGGGCCTCTCCTGTTACTCCCTTTTTCTTTGATGCTATCTCAAAATATCTCCTGAACTGTCTCTCCATAACTCCGTATATCCTTTTGAGCTTCTGTTTCTCTCTGAGCTGAAGACCATAGTCAGATGGTTTTGGCCTGTTCTGCCAGTGTTGTCCCGGAGGATATTTTCGCCTCTCGATTGCGCACTTATCTGTGTAGCATCTGTCTGCCTTCAGAAAGAGCTTTTCTCCTTCCCTCCTGCACAGCCTGCATACTGGTCCTGTGTATCTCGCCATCTATCTTCAAGCCTCCTTTTTTTATTTTCTATACCCTTCTTCTCTTCGGCGGTCTGCAGCCATTATGCGGAACCGGTGTCACATCCTTTATGAGGGCTATATCAAGACCCGCAGCCTGTAACGCCCTTATGGCTGACTCCCTTCCCGCCCCTGGACCTTTAACAAGTACATCAACCTGTCTGAGTCCCATATCCATGGCCTTTTTTGCAGCAGCCTCAGCAGCCATCTGAGCTGCATAGGGCGTACCCTTTCTCGAACCTTTAAAACCAAGACTACCAGCTGAGGCCCATGTTAGGACATTACCATTCTGATCAGTGATTGTTACGATTGTATTGTTAAATGTTGCCTGAATATGGGCTATACCTGTTGTAATATGTTTCTTCTCTTTTTTTGTGCCTCTCTTCTTCTGAGCCATTTATTCCTCCTTCTTCTTGCCCACAGCTGCCCTTCTGGGACCTTTACGGGTTCTTGCATTTGTTCTCGTCCTCTGGCCCCAGACAGGAAGACCAAGTTTATGCCTTATGCCCCTATAACATCCTATTTCCATGAGTTTCTTTATATTCATGGCTATCTCTCTTCTGAGCTCACCTTCAACCTTATAGTCCCTCTCAATTACTGACCTTATCTTAACTATCTCGTCATCCTTTAGATCCCTTACCCTTGTGTTAGGATTTACACTGGTCTCCTTAAGAATCTTGTTAGATAAGGTCCTTCCAATACCAAATATCCGTGTAAGGGCAATCTCTACCCTTTCATTTTTTGGTAAATCTACTCCTGCTATTCTTGCCATCTTTAACTCCTTTTATTCAGTCTTACCCCTGTCTCTGCTTATGTTTTGGGTTCTCGCAGATAATCCTTAGAACGCCTTTACGTTTTATTATCTTACATTTGGAACATATCGGTTTTACTGAGGACCTCACCTTCATTTGTCTCACCTCACGGTTATATTCGCTCACTTAACCCTGCGATAAGCCGCAGGGAATACGCTCACTATCCATTTAAATACGATGTCAAACCTATCACTTAAATCTATAAGTGATTCTTCCTTTTGTAAGATCATAGGGTGAAAGCTCAACAAGAACCTTATCACCAGGCAAGATCCTGATAAAATGCATCCTCATCTTTCCTGATATATAAGCGAGTATAACCTGCCCGTTGTCCAGCTCCACCCTGAACATGGCATTGGGTAAAACCTCTATAACTGTACCCTGAACCTCTATACTCTCTTCTTTGGGCAACTTTGCATTATACCTTTTTAATTAAATTTAGTCAAGATTTCAGCACCATTTTTGGTAATGGCTACTGTATGTTCAAAATGGGCTGAATATCCACCGTCAGCAGTTACAGCAGTCCATCCATCATCAAGAACCATTACATCAGGAGAACCTGTATTCACCATCGGCTCTATAGCAAGGGTCATTCCCTCTTTAAGCCTCGGCCCTTTGCCTGGTCTACCAAAGTTTGGGACCTGAGGCTCTTCATGAAGAAACCTGCCCACACCATGGCCTACAAAGGCCCTTACAACTGAAAAACCATTCGACTCTACATAATCCTGTATTGCCGCTGAGATATCACCTACCCTGTTGCCTGGTCTTGCCTTTTCAATGCCCTTATAAAGGGCCCTCTCTGTAACCTCAAGAAGCCTTTTCTGTAACTCCCCTATCCTGCCAGCGGCATAGGAACGGGCAGCATCTCCATAATATCCCTGGTATACAACTCCAAGGTCTATACTTACTATATCTCCCTCTTTAATCAATCTATCAGATGGTATGCCATGAACCACCTCATTGTTTATAGAAACGCATATACTTGCAGGATATCCTCTATATCCCTTAAAGGCAGGGGCCCCACCTCTTGCCTTTATAAAGGCCTCAGCATATTCCTCAAGCTCTTTTGTCTTTACGCCAGGCCTTATCAGTTCTCCAAGCATCTCAAGTGCCTCAGCTGCGATCCTGCAGGCCTTTTCTATAAGCTTTATCTCCTGGCTTGACTTCAATATTATCACAAACTCAGTAAAAGACCTTGGGCTTGGAAGGGCTTACAGATTGCACCAGTATTTCTCAAACCTGAGGCTTATTCATCCCCTCCTGCCCTTAAGTCTCCCCTTTTTCAAAAGACCCTCATAGGACCTTGTTACAAGATGAGCCTCTATCTGTGAAACTGTATCAAGGGCCACACCTACGACTATCAAAAGAGAGGTGCCACCAAAATAAAAAGGTACATGGGCCTTCTGAATAAGTATCTCTGGCAACACACATACAACTGAAAGATAAACAGCTCCAACAAATGTTAATCTACTTAATACTCTATAAATATATTCAGAAGTCTTCTGCCCTGGTCTGATGCCTGGGATAAATCCGCCATATTTTTTAAGATTGTCAGCAATGTCAACAGGATTAAAAATTATAGCTGTATAGAAATAAGCAAAAAAGAATATGAGACCCACATAAAGTATTGTGTAGATAATAGTTCCTGGTGAGAGTTGTTTTGCTACACCCTGAATCCAAGGTATACCTGCAAAGCCTGCTATAGTTGCTGGAAACATAATAACCGATGATGCAAATATAGGTGGTATTACCCCTGATGTATTTATCTTTAAAGGTAGATGGGTGCTTTGCCCTCCGTAAACCTTTCTTCCAACAACCCTCTTTGCATATTGAATAGGTATCCTTCTTTGTCCCCTTTCTATATATATTATTCCAGCAATAACAGCGACCATAAAAAAGAGCAGGAATATTATAAATAATATAGAGAGTTCACCTGTCCTGATCAATCTTACTGTATTTAAAACTGCGTTGGGCATACGAGCTACGATTCCAGCAAAGATGATAAGGGATATACCATTACCAATCCCTCGCTCTGTTATCTGCTCCCCAAGCCACATAATGAATGCAGTCCCAGATGTCAGGGTTATCATAGTAAGAAGCCTAAAAGACCACCCTGGGTTCTGTATAAATTCACCCTGAGACATCGTCTCGAGTCCAACTGCTATAAAGAATGATTGAATAGCACTTATTATTACAGTTCCATATCTGGTATAACGGACTATCTTTTTTCTTCCATACTCCCCTTCCTTTGCCAGCCTGCCTAAAGCAGGAATTACTACTGTCAAAAGCTGAAGTATAATCGACGCACTTATATATGGCATTATCCCAAGGGCAAATATGGTCAGTCTTGAGAGAGCACCACCTGAAAACATATCAAAGAAGCCCATCAGAGCACCGCCCCGCTCCATAAGAAATCTACTCAAAGCCTCTCCATTTATACCAGGGGTGGGGATATGGGCACCAATCCTGTAGACGATAAGCATAAGAAGAGTAAATACTATACGGTTCTTTAGCTCTTCTACCTTAAAAATATTCTGTAAGACCTCTATTAATCTCAAGGAGTAATCACCTCAAAGGACGCACCAGCTGCCTTCAATTTTTCAATCGCTGTTTTGCTGAAGGCATGGGCCTTTATCCTAACAGGTCTCTTTATGTCTCCATCGCCCAGTATCTTCAATCCATTTTTAATATCCTTCAGAATGCCCTTTTCTTTAAGAACATCTGGTGTAATCTCCTCAAGTCCGAGTCTTTCTATATCCTTAAGATTGAGAACTGCATACTCCCTTTTAAAGGGTGCATTCGTAAATCCTCGCTTCGGGAGTCTCCTCTGCAGAGGCATCTGACCGCCTTCAAACCCGGGTCCCTTTGCCCCGCCAGAACGGGCCTTCTGACCTTTATGGCCCTTTGTAGAGGTCTTTCCATGACTTGAGCCTATACCACGACCTATTCTTTTAGGCCTCCTCTTACTTCCTTCTGCAGGTCTCAAATCCTCTATCTTCATTACTCTGTCTCCTTTATCTCTACTAAATGAACAACCTTTGCAACCATTCCCCTTATTGATGGTAGATTATCCTTTACGACGGTCTGATGCCTCTTTCTTAAGCCAAGGGCTTGAAGGATCCTTCTATGTTTTTCGGGCACACCAGGATACCCCCTTTTAAGGGTAATTGTCAGTTTTTTCATACACCAACTTCCTCCTGTGGCTCTTCAATCTTTCCCCTTAATCTGAGAAGGGCCTCGGGATTTTTTAGTTCTTTAAATCCTTCAAGAGCTGCCCAGACGGTATTAAAGGGATTATGATTTCCTATAACCTTGGCAACTATATCAGTAATCCCTGCTACCTCAAAAAGCGCCCTCACACCCGCTCCAGCTATAATACCTGTGCCCTTGGGAGCAGGATTCATAACTACTTGTATTGCGCCGAACTTCCCTGTTATTTGGTAAGGGATTGTGCCATTATGGACAGGGATCTTAATGAGAGATTTCTTTGCCTTCTCTATTGCCTTTCTTATTGCATCAGGCACCTCAGCTGCCTTTCCTTTACCAGCACCTACTATCCCGTTGCCATCTCCTACAACAACAAGGGCGCTGAAGGAAAATCTCCTTCCACCCTTAACGACCTTTGCAACCCTGTTTATGTAAACTATCTTGTCTTTTAGTTCAAGACCATCGGGGTTGATCCTCTCAACTTTTGCTTTTGCCACTTAAAGATAACCTCCTTATCTAAAATTCGAGTCCAGCTGCTCTGGCAGCATCGGCAAGGGCAGCAATCCTTCCATGGTATTTGTAACCACTCCTGTCAAATACCACACTCTTTATGCCCTTCTGAACAGCTCTTTTTGCTATAAGCTCTCCAACCTTCTTTGCTGCCTCTATAGTATCCCTGCTCTTCATATCGGAAAACCCCTTTTCAAGGCTTGTAGCAGTCACAAGAGTATGTCCCCTGGTATCATCTATTATCTGAGCATAGATATATTTAAGGCTCTTAAAGACACAAAGTCTCGGCCTTTCAGGTGTACCAAACACCTTCTTTCTTATCCTAAGGTGTCTTAATTTTCTTCTATCTACTCTCTTTGTCAAGAACTACCTCCTTGAAATCCAAAAAGATTGCTAAATTGTTCAAGCATATAAGTTGCTATCTCTTTCCAGCCTTGCCAGGTTTGAGTTTCAAATGCTCATCTGCATATCTTATGCCCTTTCCCTTGTATGGATCGGGGGGCCTCAAGGCCCTGATATTCGCAGCAATCTGACCAAGAAGGTGCTTATCAGCACTGGAAAGGGTTATTGTGGTCTGTTTCTGGTCAACTGTTGCCTTAATTCCATCTGGTAACTGAAATTCTACTGGATGGGAATAGCCGAGGCTGAATATCAGTCTGTTGCCCTGAAGTTGAGCTCTATATCCAACACCAAATATCTCGAGAACCTTCTCATACCCCTTTGAGACTCCCTCGATCATATTTGAGATAAGGGACCTCATTGTCCCGTGCAGTGCCTTATCCTGTTTTTCATCTGTTGGTCTTTTAAGAACTATCTTACCGTCCTCAAGGACAACCTTAATCCTGGGGTGAATCTCCAGCGAAAGGTTCCCTTTCGGTCCCTTGGCAGTTATAATATTTTTATCAATTTTAACCTCAACACCTTTTGGAATCTCTACTGGTTTTTTGCCTATCCTTGACATAGTCTACTCCTGTCAGTTGCATAGTAGTTAAACAACTGAGTTGCAGTTAAGGAATTGTTGTGCCGCAGTGCCCTATCGCACCGCTGATCTGCTTTAAGCAGTGTCACCAGATATAGCATAGAACCTCACCACCGACCTTAATTTCACGGCATCTTTTATCTGACATTATTCCCTTTGGTGTGCTCAGGATTGCTATCCCGACTCCACCCATTACAACAGGAATTTTATTAACACCAACATAGACCCTTCTGCCTGGTTTACTTACCCTCTTCAGGCCATTAATTGCACTCTGACCATCAGAGTACTTTAATGAAATCCTTAAAGTACCCTGTCTTTTATCCTTTATTATCTTATAACCCCTGATAAAGCCCCCTTCCTTCATAATCTTTGCAATCTCGAGCTTCATCCTTGAGGCAGGCACATCAACCTTTTCTGCCTTTATCATTATGGCATTTCTTATCCTTGTAAGCATATCTGCAATGGGATCAGTAACCATTCCTCACCCCTACCAGCTTGCCTTCCTGACACCAGGGATAAGACCCTGATGTGCCAGTTCCCTGAAACAGACTCTACAGAGTCCAAATCTTCTTAAATAAGCCCTTGGCCTTCCGCAGACCCTGCACCTATTTCTCTGCCTGGTGCTGAACTTCGGAGGCCTCTTTGATTTCTCAATCATACAGACTCTCGCCATTTTCTTCTCCCTTTATTTCTTTACAGCCTTTCTGAAGGGCATACCAAGATACTTCAAAAGTGTCATGGCTTCTTCATCCTTTCTGGCTGTTGTGCATATCGTTATATCCATACCATAGATAAAATCAACCTTGTCAGCATCTATCTCAGGAAATATAAGTTGTTCCTTTATGCCAATAGTGTAATTTCCATGGCCATCAAAGCTCTTTGTAGGAACTCCCTTAAAATCCCTTATCCTTGGCAAGGCAAGGTTAATAAATCTATCAAGGAACTCATACATCCTGTTGCCCCTCAATGTTACCATGCAACCTATAGGGACCCCTTTTCTGAGCTTAAAAGCAGCTATAGCCTTCTTTGCCCTTGTCTGAACAGGCCTCTGCCCGGTTATCTGGGCTATCTCCTTCTGAACTGTATCAAGAAGCTTTATGTTCTGAATAGCCTCTCCAAGTCCTACATTAATAACCACCTTTACAAGACGTGGCACTTCCATCACATTCTTATAAGAAAAATCCTTCATCATGGACGGAACAACCTCTTTAATATATCTTTCCTTTAAGCGTGGAACCATATTATGTATCTATTACCTCCTTACACTTCTTACAGGCCCTAACCTTCTTACCATCAGCAAGCTCCATAGAGCTAATCCTTGTTGGTCTGTCACATTTAGGACAGAGAAGCATAACATTGGAAATGTGAATTGGTGACTCCTTTTCTATTATCCCGCCCTGGGCATATTTTCTGCTGGGCTTCATATGTCTTTTTACAATATTAATCTTCTCCACAATTACCCTTTCCTCAGAAGGCATAACCCTGATAACCCTGCCTTTCTTACCTTTATTCTTGCCTGTAATCACAACAACTGTATCATTCTTTTTTATCCTTAATGACATCCTGCCTCCTTAAAGAACCTCTGGAGCTAAAGAGATTATCTTTGTAAATTCCTTCCATCTCAATTCCCTTGCAACAGGTCCGAATATTCTCGTACCGATGGGTTCTCCCTGAGCATTTATCAAAACCACAGCATTCTGATCAAATCTTATATAGGTACCGTCAGGCCTTCTGGTCTCTTTCTTAGTCCTTACAACCACAGCCTTAGCCTTGTCACCTTTCTTTAAATTGCTATCAGGAAGAGCCTCCTTCACACTAACGACTATAACATCTCCTAATCTTGCATATTTTTTATGAAAACCACCAAGAACCTTTATGCACTGAACCTTTTTAGCACCTGAGTTGTCAGCTACCTCGAGCATCGTCCTGAGCTGTATCATCTCACAGAACCTCCTCAGGCTTTGTGATATCCTTTAAACTACCCAGATCTGCCTGCTTTACTATATTAATGACAACCCATCTCTTTCTTTTGCTGATGGGCTTCGATTCTACTATTGATACAATATCACCAATCTTGCATTTGTTGTCCTCATCATGGGCCATAAATTTCTTTCTGTACTTTACTGTCTTCTTATAAACAGGATCCTTGACAAGCCTTGTTACTTCAACTACAACGGTCTTATCCATCCTATCACTTACAACCTTTCCTGTAAATATCTTCTTTGGCATGGCTATCCGTCCTTTAAGAACCTTTCTGTTTTTCAGTAATTATAGTTAAAATCCTCGCGATATCTCTTTTCACCTGAGATATCCTATTAGGGTTCTGTATATCCCCTGTAGCCTTCTGAACCCTGAGATGAAGCAATTCCTTCCTGAGCTCCTGCTCCTTAGCCTTCAGCTCCTCAACTGTCATCTCTCTAAATCTGGAAGCCTTCACAGCAGGGCCCCCTCTCTTTTGACAATCTTGGTAGCCACAGGAAGTTTATGTGATGCAAGCCTCATGGCCTCCATAGCCACATCCTCACTCACACCTGCAATTTCATAAAGGATTCTACCTGGTTTAACTACGGCAACCCAGTATTCTGGATTTCCCTTTCCCTTTCCCATCCTTGTCTCTGCTGGTTTCTTTGTAATTGGCTTATCTGGGAATATCCTGATCCATAATTTGCCGCCCCTTTTGAGATGCCGCTGTATTGCAACCCTTGCTGCCTCAATCTGCCTACTCGTTATCCAGCCGGGTTCGAGGGCCTTCAGGGCAAACTCTCCAAAAGCAATAGAGCTACCCCTGTAGGCCTTTCCATACATGCGACCCTTTTGCATCTTTCTGAACTTTACTTTCTTAGGCATTAACATAGCTTATCCCTCTCTCAGAAAAGACTATTAGCTCTCAGTTATTCCAGAGGCTATACCTGGCCTTTCTGGTAATATCTCACCCTTGTATATCCAGACCTTCACACCAATCTTCCCATAGGTAGTTTTAGCCTCTGCAAAACCATAATCTATATCAGCTCTGAATGTGTGAAGAGGCACCCTGCCTTCCCTGTACCATTCCGTCCTTGCAATCTCGGCTCCAGCAAGTCTTCCTGAACACGAAACCTTTACACCAAGGGCGCCAAACCTAAGGGCACTTGAGACTGCCTTCTTCATTGCCCTTCTAAAGGAAACCCTCTTTTCAAGCTGAAGTGCTATGTTTTCTGAAACAAGCTGGGCATCAAGCTCTGGCTTTCTTATCTCCTTTATATCTATGTTTACCTGCTTTGCAGTGATTGTCTCAAGCTCTTTTTTCAGCTTATCAACTTCAGCTCCTTTCTTACCGATTATTATGCCAGGTCTTGCTGTATGTATCGTTATTTTAATTTTCTGGCCTATTCTCTCAATCTCTATCTTTGATACACCTGCATGATAGAGTCTCTGTTTAAGACTCTTTCTAATATTTATATCCTCTTCAAGAAGTCTTGAAAAGTCCTTTGCCTTAGGTGCAAACCACCTTGAATCCCATGTCCTTATAATACCAATCCTGTTTGCAAAAGGATGAACCTTCTGTCCCAAGCTATACCTCCTTTGAGCCTTGCTCTGTCGATTCTGCACCAGAAGCAAGCACTATTGTAACATGACATGTCTTTTTCCTTATAACATTTGCCCTGCCCATTGCCCTTGGCTCTATCCTCTTCATCATGGGGCCTTGGTCTGCAACAGCATGAGCTATTATCATAGAATCAACATCAAGATTTGGAAACTTCTCTATAGCATTTGCCATTGCAGATTTGAGAACCTTCTCCACAGCCCTTGCCGCCCTGTAGGGCATAAACTTAAGGGCCACAACGGCCTCACCAGCCTTTTTACCTCTAATCAGGTCCAGTACTCTTCTGGCCTTTCTTGGAGTCATCCTTACATATCTTGCTATTGCCTTTGCTTCCATCTTTTATTACCTTATTCCTTCTTTTCTGAGCCAGCATGCCCTTTAAAGGTTCGTGTGGGTGCAAATTCGCCAAGTTTATGGCCTACCATATTTTCTGTTACATAAACAGGGATAAACTTTCTTCCATTATGCACAGCAAAGGTAAACCCTATAAATTCGGGCACAATGGTGGATCTCCGTGACCATGTCTTTATTATCTTCTTATCTCCCGTCTCAATCATTGAGAGAACCTTTTTCATCAGTTTTTGGTCAACAAAAGGACCTTTTTTAAGAGAACGCGGCATAGAACCTCCCGAACAAAACTATATTCAATCTTAAATATCTCATTTGCGCCTCTTTATAATAAACTTATCGGTCGCCTTGTTCTTTCTTGTTTTAATACCCTCAGGTTTACCCCAGGGCGTGCAGGCAGGTCTACCGCCAGAGCTCCTTCCTTCTCCACCTCCAAGGGGATGATCAATTGGGTTCATTGCAACACCTCTAACTATGGGTCTTCTTCCAAGCCACCTCTTTCTACCTGCTTTCCCTATAGAGATATTCTCATGATCAGGATTGCTTACCTGACCTATAGTTGCCATGCAATTACTTAGTATAAGCCTTACCTCACCAGAAGGCATTTTTACCTGAACATATTTGTCTTCCTTGGCAACAAGCTGGGCAGCTGTTCCAGCAGAACGAACAAGTTTTCCACCCTCTCCAGGTCTCAGCTCAATATTATGAATAAATGTTCCAACAGGAATATCCCTTAAAGGCATGGCATTGCCAACCTTCACCTCTACATTAGGGCCTGAGACAACTTCATCACCTATCTTCAGTCCGAGAGGAGCCAAGATATATCTTCTCTCACCATCAACATATTTAAGAAGGGCAATCCTTGCAGATCTGTTAGGGTCATATTCTATAGTCTCAACCTTTGCTGGTATACCCAATTTGTCCCTCTTAAAATCTATTATCCTATAAAGCCTCTTGTTACCACCGCCTCGGTGCCAGGCTGTAATCCTTCCAAAATGATTTCTACCACCTGTCTTTTTTAGTGGAACTGTAAGGGGCTTATATGGCTCTACCTGAGTGAGATCACTAAAATCAAGGGATGTCATAAATCGCCTTCCTGGTGATGTTGGTTTATAGACCTTTACTCCCATTTATCATCACGCTCCTTCAATAAAATCAAGTTTTTCACCTGGTTTAAGGGTTACTATTGCCTTCTTTATCCCTGGCCTGAAACCTTCATATCGGCCGCGCCTTCTGATCTTTCCTTTTGTATTTATTATGTTTACCTTCTCAACCTTTACTTTGAAGAGTTCCTCAACAGCCCTCTTGATCATTATCTTATTAGCCTCAGGGTGAACCTCAAAAAGTATCTTGTTTTCTCGCTCCTTTATAAAATGCCCCTTCTCTGTAAAAAGAGGTCTTTTTATTACATCATACACTGTAAGATTCATAATCTATCAGCCTCCAGTTTCTCCATGGCATCCCGTGTAATAATAATCCTGTCATGAGTAACAATATCATAAACATTCACATCCGAAGCCCTTCTAATAGTAACACCTGGAATATTCCTTGATGAAAGAAGCAGATTTTGATCCTTCTCAGGTGTTACTATTAAAACTGTGCCGGTAATACTGAGATTCTTTAATATGGAAACCATATCCTTTGTCTTTGGTCTCTCAATCTTGAGATTATCTATTATTAAAAGTTCTTTATCTGCTATCTTTCCCTCTATTGCCTCCCTTAAAGCTACCCTTTTCAATTCCCTTGGAAGATCATAGGAATAATCCCTCGGCTTCGGTCCAAATACAATTCCACCCCCTACCCAGTGAGGGGCCCTTATGCTACCCTGGCGTGCCCTTCCTGTATGTTTCTGCCTCCAGGGCTTCCGCCCACCACCACTTACCTCACCCCTTGTCTTTGTTGAATGGGTTCCTTGCCGCTGATTCGCAAGATAATTAACCACTACCTGATGAATTACCTCTTTTTTTACCAAAGATGGGTCAAGTTTTTGAGTGGTATAGGTTCCAACTACTGTATTATTTATGTCCCTGATCTCCAATTCCATATCAATCTTCCTTCCTTATCTCCACATAGCCTCCAGATGGGCCGGGGATAGAACCCTTTATTAAAATCAGATTCTTTTCAGGCATAACATCTACAACTGTAAGATTCCTTACTGTTACCCTTTCAGATCCCATATGACCTGGCATACTCTTATTCTTCCAAACCCTTGATGGGAATGAACTTGAGCCAATTGAACCAGGTGCCCTATTAAACATAGAGCCATGAGAACCAGGGCCGCCATGAGCCCCGCACCTCTTCATTATTCCCTGAAATCCTTTACCCTTTGAGATACCACTTACAGAAATCCTGTCGCCCTTTTTAAATCTTTCAACTGTAATAAGGTCACCAATCTTAAGTCCTGCCATCCTGAATTCCTTTATTATCCTGTGGGGTCTTATTCCTGCCTTCTTAAAGATTCCAAGAAGTGGCTTTGTAACATTCTTTTCCTTCCTTATCTCCTCAAAGGCTATCTTTACTGCCTCATAGCCATCTCTTTCAGGGGTCTTTATGTCAATAACAGGGCACGGTCCAGCCTGTATAACCGTAACAGGTATTGACTGACCATCCTCAGTAAAAATCTGTGTCATGCCTATCTTTTTACCAAGAATACCTGTCATAGCTTAATCTCCACATCAACACCCGCAGCAAGCTCCAGTTTCATAAGGGCATCGACTGTCTGGGGTGTTGGATCATATATATCAAGAAGTCTTTTATGAGTTCTGATCTCAAACTGCTCCCTTGATTTTTTATCAATATGGGGAGACCTGAGAACAGTAACCCTGCTTATCCTTGTTGGAAGCGGTACAGGTCCCGCAACCCTTGCACCAGTCCTCTGGGCAGTCTCTACTATCTCCTTCACAGACTGGTCAAGGAGTCTGTGATCATAGGCCTTGAGCTTTATCCTTATCTTTTGATTCATAATTAACCTATTCCAGTATCTCCGTTACTACACCTGCACCCACTGTCCTTCCTCCCTCCCTTATGGCAAACCTCAGCTCCTTCTCAAGAGCTATGGGTGCTATAAGCTCAACCGTTATGTTTACATTGTCACCAGG
>Ga0197142_1000548_pt1 | contig 34646 bp, 37 predicted proteins | sample GBS60_MetaG_FD_148614 | JGI IMG/M metagenome (GOLD analysis project Ga0197142, IMG submission 148614) | Sediment microbial communities from Great Boiling Springs, Gerlach, Nevada, United States - GBS 60_MetaG | ecosystem: Environmental > Aquatic > Thermal springs > Hot (42-90C) > Sediment...
AGGCATAACAGTAAAAATCAAAAAACTTTTTGGAGGTAAAAAATGACAGAGATTGTTGAAAAACAAGAAGAAATATTGGAACAGTTATGGATATCTAAGAATGAAAGAAATAAAGAAGCACTTACTTATGAGATTTTAGGTGTATCCAAAAATTCACAAGAGATTTTGGAATTGAAAAAAGGTGGTATGGTAGAAAGTGATGACGAAAAGGTTTGGCTAACAACTGAAGGTGAGGCTAAGGGTGAAAAAGTAGTAAGAAGACACAGGTTGGCAGAAAAACTGCTTGTAGATGTTATAGATGTTTCAGGTAAAGAAATTCATGAAACTGCTTGTAAGCTTGAACATTATTTAAAGGAAGGCATTGAAGACAAAGTCTGTACTTTGCTTGGCCATCCTACCACCTGTCCTCATGGTAATAAGATTCCACCAGGACCATGTTGTAAGGAGGATGTAAAAGTAGGCGATAAATATGTTGTGCCTTTAAGCAATCTAAAATTTGGTCAAAAAGGTAAAATTGTTTTTATTAGTGGTATATCAGAAAAAAACCTTCAAAGTTTAGCATCTATGGGTATATTACCAGGAGCTAAAATTGTTGTTAAACAGACATTCCCGTCTTTTTTATTTGGTATTGGAAATAGTGAATTTGCTGTTGATAAGACAATTGCAGATGCAGTATATGTAAGGATTGAAAAGGATTAATGTTAAGCGAGTTTGAGCTTATTAAAAGGATTTATTCTAAATTTAAAATAAATAGGAAGAATCTCATTGGCATTGGTGATGACTGTGCTGTATTAAAAGAGAAGGATCAATACTTTTTGTATACAATTGATTCTATGGTTGAAAATGTTCATTTTAATATAAAATTAGGTGTTTTATGGAGTGATGTAGGGTATAAATCTGTTATAAGGGCTATTAGTGATGTTGTTGCGATGGGTGGTACTCCAAAATATATCTTAATGGCTCTTTCATTAAAAAAAGGATTTAAAGAAGATTTTTTTGAAGATTTAATTAAAGGGGTAAAAAATGCAATTATGCAGTATAACCTAAAACTTATAGGGGGAGACATTTCTAATTCAAAGACATGTTCTATAACAGTTTCTGTGATTGGTGTTTCAAATAGTAAGCCAGTTTTAAGAAATGGTGCCAACATAGGTGATTATATTTATCTAACAGGATATACAGGGCTTGCCTCAGCAGGGCTTGTAGTTCTTAAAAATAAGCTTAACTTTAAAGGATGTGAGGTCTTCATTAATGCATATAAAAAACCTTTAGTAAGGGTAAAATTAGGAGAGGCGTTACAAAAGATTGCAACCTCAATGATTGATATAAGTGATGGCTTAGTAGGTGATTTAAGCCATTTACTGGAGAATAGCAAAAAAGGGGCTATATTATTTAAAAATCATCTACCTGTCCATAAAGCCTTTTATTATAGTACCTTTAGTAAAAAGCAAATCTATGATTTTATAATGAATGGTGGTGATGATTATGAACTCCTTTTTACTGTCTCACCAGAAAGAATGAAAGATGTTGAAAACATTTCAAAAACATTTTCTGTTAAAATTACGAAAATTGGTGAAATAGTTAATAAAGGGTTGTATTTAAAAGAAAGGCAACATTTAAAAGCAATAAAAAGCAGTTCCTATGAACATGTGATTAGTTGATTTTTTGCAACCTCATTTTTATATAATTTGGACATTCATAGATTTTCTGGTAGTAAAGATTAGCTCTTATCTTGTCATTTTTTAAAACAAAAGTTTTGAAAAGATAAAGTTTTGCTTCACAAGTAGTTACAGAATATTGTTCAGCTATTGATAAAAGCTGATATGCTTTTGTATAGTCTTTATCTGATAAAGCAATAATGCCTTTTAGTAAATATAATCTCGGGTCAAATTTTAAATAGGTATTTTCTAAATTTTTTTCTAGCAATTTTGCTTTATCAATTTTGTTATTTATACTCAGCAATAGGGCATAGTTAAGCAAATTGTCAACAGTTGGGTCAATTTTGTAGATGGATCTAAATAATATTTCAGAGTTTTCAAGATTGTTTTCCATGTAATTTTGATAAGCTGATTTTAATAAATAAGGAATGTAAGGTTTTAGAAAAAATAGTTCTTCCCTTTTAATATTAATATCGTTTAAAAAATGGTTAGTATTCAGATTAAAATCAGTTTTTTCCTCTTCCTTAAATATAAAAACTGTTCCATATGGCTTTAGATGTTTTATAAGCTCATGATTATAAATCTTTGCTATTTCATAAAGTTCACTTGTATAAAATATATGTTTACTAAGTTTTTCTTTTATGTTATTAGCAAGTGCCATAGACTGGTCAAGTTTGAAAAGTTCTATTTCTTCAAATCCAATTTTTTTATCGGGGTTTTTAGATTTACTATGAGAAGTGATATCGGGTAGAACGTTTTTAAGGAAAGGTATATGTGCAACATATTGTTCCTGGTACCAAGGTAACATAAAAAAGTCAGCATCAAGGATTGTTATGTCTTTGTTTTTAAAATAAAAGTGCTTAGAATAAAGTAAAGGAAAAGTAGTATAATCGGCTTCACCGATAATAACTGAATTATCAGGCAGAATGTTTAAAGTATCCATTGCATAGTTTTTTGCATAGAAGTTGTTTTTTTCAGTAATTTGTTTTTTCTGTACCATAAATTTATAAAATATGGTGGTCATAGATAGGACCATAATGAATATATATAGGGACATCTTTTTTTTAGAAATTTCATAAAAACCAGAAGCTATGAAAAATGAGAAAGCAATGATGGAAGGGGTTAGAAATGCTTCTACAAGAAAAAATTCACTTTCGTCAGGATTTAAAACTAAAAAGGTAAGAAGACCATTAATTAGAAAAATGAGTAAAAGATAGAGCCAGAAAGGCAAATCATGCTTTTTAAATTTGTAAAAACCGTAAAGAGCAAGCAATAAAAGAGGAATATAAAATTGTTCTACAAGAAATGTTAAGTAATACAATATTTGAGACTTAGTGTTTTCAAAATTGTAATCCTTGTTTCCAAATCCAAATTGTTCTCTTATAATTACACTAAAAAAGTTATTAAGGTTTTCAGGATTACCCCAGTCAAGTATGGGGTTTTTTAAAGATCTTAAAGGCAGATAAATATATATAGTAATCCCAAAAAAAAGAAATAAAAGCGAAATAAAGAATGTTTTCAAACCGACCTTTCTAAAAAACATAAACATATAAGTAGAAAACAATATTCCTAATAGAGTATGATGGTTTCCAAGACCTATTCCACCAATAAAGGTGCTTAAATAAAGCCATCTTTTATCATTAGTTTTTAAATACTTTACGATAGTTAATGTTATCAATATTACGAAAAAACTATTTAGTGCATAAACTTCTGTGATTAGCGACTGTTTGAAATAAAGGTATGAAAAACCTGTGGTAAAGGATGTAATAAGTGCGATTAACTTGTTTTTGTAAAGTTGTTCTAAAGTATAAAATAGAACTGCAATGGCAAGGGATGATATGAAGACGGAAAAAACATTACACTTCTTAGCATAATCCTGAAATGGTTGTAAATAGCTAAAAAATTTAGTAATAATACTGAAAAGAGGATAACCTGGTGGATGAGCAATACCTAAGCTATAAGAAGAAAGGGCTAATTCAGGAGAGTCACCAAAAACAATGCTTGGAGCTGAGTTAATGTAATAAAGGATAAAAAAAAATAGAAAAACAAAAAGATTGGCCTTTTTCATATCTGTATTAGCTCTTTAATGAATTTAAAAAAAGCCAAAAAACTATCGGGATAGATAAAATACCATAGGGATAAAAAACATACTATGAAAATCAAAAGAAATAAAAATTTAAAAAAAAGCTTGATACATTTAAAAGCAAGGAATAGTAAAAATAAAGCGATTGCTATAAATATTAATGTCTGCATTATTAGCTTTTAGCTGCTTGACAACCTCCACAAGCAGCAGAATCTCCACAAACAGTAGTTTTTTCAGAAGATTTATTTTTTCTTGCGTAATCTGTTATGTACCAACCTGAACCCTTCAATACAAAGTTTCCACCAGAAATCATCCTTTTTACTGAATTACCACAGCTTGGACAATCTTTAAGGGGATCTTCTATAATTTTCTGCTCTCTTTCAAATTGATAACCACACGTAGTGCATTCATATTCATAAGTTGGCATTTTTAAACCTCCCTTACTTTTATTTTTGTTATAAATATAATCACTGAGTTTTAAAAAGTAAATAGGAGGTATTAAACACTTTTTTGAACTTTACCTGATTTTATACAGGATGTACATACTTTTATACGTTTTACAGTGCCATTTCCAATGACTGCTTTAACTGTCTGTAAGTTTGGATAGAAAATCCTCTTTGTTCTATTATTTGCATGGCTTACGTTATTTCCTATCATCCTTTTCTTTCCACAAATGCTGCATACTCTTGACATGTCTATCTCCTTTAGGAAGAATTTAACCTATTAATTATATCCAAAACCATTTAAATTTCAAAGCATTTTTTCTTTGTAAATTAATATTGACATTAAATGTTATTTGATGGACATATGTCTTTCAATACACACACATTGTGGTTTGGATTTTTTGCTTTGCATACTTTTCGACCATGAAGAATGAGAAGGTTGGACATATCTCTCCATTTATCATTTGGTGTGATTTCCATTAAATCTTTTTCTATTTTTTCTGGGATATCGTAGTCCGATAATCCTAACCTTTGAGCAAGTCTTTTTACATGAGTATCAACAGCTATACCTTCATTTATCCCATAAGCTTCAGAAAGGACAATGTTTGCTGTCTTTCTTGCTACACCTGGAAGTGTAATAAGCTCTTCCATGGTTTTAGGGACCTCACCACCAAACAACTCTATAATTTTTTGTGCAGATGCTTTAATATTTTTTGCTTTGTTTTTATAAAAGTTGACTGATTTTATGTACTCCATAATTGTATTTAAATCAGCTCGTGCAAAATCCTGTGGTGTTTTAAATCGTTTAAACAGTATTTCTGTGACTGAATTAACCCTTTCATCGGTTGTTTGGGCGGAAAGAATGGTTGCGACAAGTAATTGGAAGGGTGTTTCAAAATTTAAAGCTGTTTTTGCATGAGGATATTCTTTTTCAAGTCTTTGAAGTATAATTTTTACCTTTTCCTTTCTGTCCATAGTAAGCTCCAAAATTAAATGTATGGATAATTATAACCGATTTTATTATAATTGTAGAGTATGAAAATTAAAGTTAGACGAGAAGATTTTATTGTGGAGGAAGTTGCACATTTTAAGCTTTCAAACAATGGCAAATATTATTTATTTAGGCTATTTAAATCAGGTTGGAATACTATTGACGCTTTAAGGGTTGTTGCAAAATACAATAACATTAAATTAAATGGCTTAAGTTATTGTGGCAAGAAAGATAGGTATGCTGATACTATACAATATATTACAAGCGCAACAAAACTAACCATTTCAGAAATAAACAAAGATATTAGGCTTGAATATATTGGTAGGACAGATGAAAAGGCTTCTCCTATGTTAATAAAGGGAAACAAGTTTAAAATAAAACTTAGAAACCTAAAAGAGGATGATGAGAGAAAAATATTAAGAAGAATTGAAGAGATAAAAACATTTGGGTTCCCGAACTATTTTGGTGAACAAAGGTTTGGTAGTTATGATAAAAATTTGGGTTTCTTTGCAGAGAAATTTTTGAAAGCCCATTATAATGGAGCTTTAAAGATACTGCTTTGTTCTATATATTCTCAGGACGGAAAAGAAGAGAAGGAAAGAAAAAGGTTTTTTCTCAAAAACTGGGGTAATTTTGGTATACTTATTAAATATGCTAAAACAGACCTCGAAAAACGTATTTTTTCGACTTTACTAGAAAAACCAAAAGGTTTTTTAAATGCCATTCATGAATATCCCATTGAAGAGATATCTATGGCATTCTCTGCTTACCAATCTTACTTGTGGAATAAGATGCTTGCTAAAATATTAGAAAGATTTTGTAATTTAAAGCTACCAATAAAGGAATGGCTTTATCCTTCTTACGAGGTTTTAAACAAAGAACAATTTGATTTTTTGAGGAATCTTAGTATTCCTCTACCTGGAATAAAACCAGGATTTCCTTCAGAAGAAGTAGAAAGGGTTTATGAAGAGGTTTTAAATGAAGAAGGTTTGTACCAGGCAAGATTTAATATGAGAAAATATCGTAAAGTTATAATAAAGTCATTTATGAGGAATGCTATAGTTATTCCAGAGGATGTTAGAGTTTTAGGTTTTTCCGATGATGAGATTTATCATGGAAAAAAAGCCTTTACCTTTGAGTTTATTTTACCAAGAGGTTCTTTTGCTACTGTTATGTTAAAAGCAATTGAGGCTTAAATGATTGAATTGTCAATTCCAGGCTTTGGGGATGTTCAATTAAAATATTTAGTTTCTGACTTTACTGGCACACTCTCTGTTGGAGGTAAGTTATATAAAGGCGTTTCTAAAAAAATCGATGCCGTTTCAATGTTTATTAAAGTTTATATTTTAACTGCAGATACATTTGGCACTGCTATAAAGGAGCTTGAAAGGCAAAAATGTGAGATTAAGGTTTTGTCAGGTGAAAATATTGATATCCAGAAAGAGCAATTTGTTAAGCATTTGGGTGCAGAAAATGTCATTGCTTTTGGGAATGGTTTAAATGATAGGCTAATGCTTAAAGTAGCTAAAATTGGTGTTTTAGTTATGTTAGATGAAGGTTGTGCTACGGAAGCACTTTTATCAGCAAAGGTTGTAGTAAAAAGTCCTTTAGATGCGTTTGATTTGATATTGGACCCCAATCGTTTAAAAGCTACTTTAAGATTTTAAAGTTATGCAAAAATTTTTTTTCCTTTGTTTTTTTATTTTAAATGTAAGTTGTTCTTCCCTTTTCTTTTATCCTGATAAAAGGCAGTATATCAATCCAAACTTATTAACATTTAAAAGGGAGGAGGTCTTTTTTTATAGCAATGATGGTATAAAACTTCATGGATGGTTTTTCCCATCGAAAGAAGATAAAGGGACAATTATATTTCTGCACGGTAATGCAGAAAATATAGGGACACATATAAATAGCGCTTTATGGTTTATTAATGAAGGTTACAATGTATTTGTCTTTGATTATAGAGGTTATGGTAAATCAGAAGGCAGACCTACTATATTGGGTGTTCATATTGATGCAGAAAGTGCAATAAAATTTATACTTTCTAAAGAAGGTATAAGCAAAAATTTGATTATTTTTGGGCAGAGTATAGGTGGTGCAATAGCAATTACTACTGTTGCCAATTCTCAATATAAAGAAACAATCAAAGCCATGATAATAGAATCAGCTTTTTCAGGATATAGGACAATTGCTAAGGATAAAATTTCAGTTAATTGGTTTACTAAAATATTAGGTTATCCCTTACTATTTCTTATTAATGATGATTTCTCTCCAGCATACTTTGTTGAGTATTTAAGCCCCATACCTGTTTTATTTTTACATGGTTGTAATGACAAAATAGTGCCATGTTATCACACGAAAATACTTTATGAAAAAGCTAAAGAACCAAAGAAAATTTTAATCAAAGAAAAGGCTAAACATATAAATGTTACAAGATATATTGATGTGCAAAAAGAAATTCTGAAATTTCTATCTAACATAGAAGGTTTGAAAGATTAATTTAAAAGGTAAACTTACATCTCATTATGTATAAAGATGGGGATTTAATATTTAAGTTTTATGGCTAAAAACCTAACTTTAGCTTGACATAAAAAGCAATTTACCCTAATTTATTATTATTTTATGAAATATGCTTTTCTCCTTTTTTTGCTTTTATTTCAGTCAGGTTGTGTTGATAAGCCTTTAATGTCAGTCAGGGATATTAAGATTGAAGGTTTTAAAGAAGGAAGGATTAATTTGAAGGTATTAATTGAGGTTGAAAATCCAAATCTATTTTCAATAGAGGCAGAAAAGGCAAGCTATGATTTATATTACAAAGGCAAATTAATCGGAAGTGGAGAATGGAACGGTCCAAAACATTTAAGTGCAAGGAGTAAAACTGAAATTTCTATACCTGTCACATTAAAAAAAGAGGATTTTTTAGATGTATTAGGTTTTATTTTGACTTCTCATTCAAAAGGTAATGAAGATGTATTAAGTCATGTATTTGTTTCAGGCAACATAGAAATTAAAAGTTTTTTTGTTACGAAAAAATTAGATTTTAACTGGAAGTATAAGGGTAAAAAAAAGGTTAATTCATGAAAGTAGTTGCGATTATACCGGCAAGAATTTCATCAACGAGATTACCTGAAAAACCGCTAACATTAATTGGTAATAAGCCGCTTATTCAGTGGGTTTATGAAAATGTATCAAAATCAAGATATATTACAGATACAATAGTAGCTACAGATAGTGAAAAAATAAAAAAGGTTGTTGAAGGATTTGGTGGGCGTGCTGAAATAACTTCTCCCAATCATAATTCTGGTACTGATAGAGTTGCAGAGGTTGCAAAAAAGATTGATGCGGAAATTATCTTAAATGTACAGGGCGATGAACCCTTTATAACTATTGATGTAATTGATGTTGTTCTTAAACTCATGTTAAGGGACCAGACAGTTGTAATGGCTTCAGCGAAGACAAATATTAGTGATATATCAGAATTTTTCAATCCCGCTGTTGTAAAAGTTATTTGTGATAAGTCTGACAGAGCAATCTATTTTTCCCGTGCACCTATACCTTATTATAGAGAGGAGTTTCAGGAATACAGGAAAACTGGTAAAATTGACAGAAAAAAGGCCTCGGAGATTTGCTCAAAGACTTATAAGCATATCGGAATTTATTGTTATCAGTGGGATTTTTTAATGAAATTTACCAAAATGAAGCAGAGTTTTTTAGAAGAGGTGGAAAAATTAGAACAGTTACGCGCATTAGAGAATGGTGTTATAATAAAAGTACCAACAGTTGTTTATAATGGTTTTGGTATTGATACGCCAGCAGACTTAGATAAGGCAAGAAAAATACTAAAGGGTTAAATTATGAAAAAAAATAAAAAAATACATGCAAAATTTATATTTGTTACAGGTGGTGTTGTTTCATCTCTTGGTAAAGGTATAGCTTCCGCTTCAATAGGAGCATTACTTGAGGCAAGAGGACTCAAAGTTACATTACAGAAATTAGACCCTTATATAAATGTTGATCCTGGCACAATGAGTCCTTTTCAACATGGAGAAGTATTTGTTACGGAAGATGGAGCAGAAACTGATTTAGATTTAGGTCATTACGAGCGTTTCACAAATGCTAAGATGAGAAAAATCAACAACTTCACAACGGGGCAGATTTATGATTCCGTCTTACAAAAGGAAAGAAAAGGAGTATATTTGGGAAAAACAGTTCAGGTAATCCCACATATAACTGATGAAATAAAAAGTTTTATATTAAGAGCAGCAGAAGATAATGATATAGTTATTGTTGAAATAGGTGGAACTGTTGGTGACATTGAAAGTCTACCTTTTTTAGAAGCAATAAGACAGTTTAGATTTGATTTAGGTAAAGAAAATACACTGTATATACACTTAACTCTTGTGCCATATATAGAAAGTGCAGGTGAGTTGAAAACAAAACCTACTCAGCATAGTGTTAAAGAACTTCAATCAATTGGTATAAGGCCTGATATTATACTTTGTCGCAGTGATAGGATGTTACCGAAGGAGGTAAAATCTAAGATAGCGCTATTTTGTAATGTTGATGAAGATGCTGTTATTACTGCAAAAGATGTGAAATCAATTTATGAAGTGCCTTTGTTCTTACATAAAGAAGGTCTTGACGATAAAATTGTTGATTTATTAAATATCTGGACTAAATCACCTGACCTCTCAAAATGGGAGAAGTTAAGCCATACTATATATAATCCTAAAGATGAAGTAACAATTGCTGTTGTTGGTAAATATGTAAGCCTAAAAGATTCATATAAAAGCCTTAATGAAGCATTGTGCCACGGTGGAGTTGCTAATGAATTGAGGGTAAACTTGAAATTTGTTGATTCCGAAGAATTAGAAAATACAGGTATTGGAAATACCTTTAATGATGTGCATGGGATATTAGTTCCAGGTGGTTTTGGTAATAGAGGCATAGATGGTATGATTGAAGCCATAAATTATGCTAGAGAAAATAAGATACCTTACTTTGGGATTTGTCTTGGAATGCAACTTATGATTATTGAGTTTGCAAGAAATGTTTGTAATCTTACAGGTGCTCACAGTACTGAATTTGATCCTCAAACACCCTATCCTGTTATATATCTTATGAAAGAATGGTTTGATTATAGAAAAAACCAGATGATATACAGAGATGAAAAGAGTGATCTTGGTGGCACAATGAGATTGGGCGCTTACCCATGTGTTATTGAAAAAGATTCATTAGCGTATAAAGCTTACAAAACATTAGAGATTTTTGAGAGACACAGGCATAGATATGAATTTAACAATACTTACAGAGAAATTATTGAATCAAAGGGCATGAAGGTTAGTGGTAAATCTCCCGATGGTGAACTTGTGGAAATAACAGAACTTGTAGACCACCCATGGTATCTGGGTTGTCAGTTTCATCCTGAGTTTCAGTCTAAACCGCATTTACCACATCCACTCTTTACAAGTTTTATTAAACATGCATATTTGAAGAAGACAGGTAAATTGAAATGAAAAAAATTAAAGTTGGAAATTTTGAGATATTTTCTGGTTGTCCTGTTTTTTTGATAGCGGGTCCTTGTGTCATTGAAAATGAAGAGATCATATTTAAGGTTTGTGCTGAATTAAAAAGGATAACTGAGAATTTAGGCATTAATTTTATTTTTAAGTCATCCTATGACAAAGCAAATAGAAGCTCTATTAAATCTTATAGGGGACCTGGGTTGAAAAAGGGTCTTGAGATGTTGAAAAAAGTTAAAGAAGAGTATAATGTGCCAGTTTTATCAGATGTACATAGACATGAAGAGATTGAATATGCTTCGTCAGTGCTTGATATTATTCAGATACCAGCCTTTCTTTGTAGACAAACTGATTTAGTTGTTGATGTTGCTAAAACAGGTAAGGTAGTGAATGTAAAAAAAGGCCAATTTCTTGCACCAGAGGATATGAAGAATATCATCGAAAAAATTGAAAGTACGGGAAACCAGAATATAATACTGACAGAAAGGGGAACGACCTTTGGTTATCATAATTTGGTTGTAGATATGAGAAATTTCCCAATTATGCGTAGTTTCGGTTATCCTGTTGTTTATGATGCTACTCACAGTGTACAAAGACCTGGTGGTCTTGGTGTATGTAGTGGAGGAGATAGGGATATGGTTCCCTATCTCCTAAGGGCTTCTGTAGGTGCAGGTGTTGATGGCATTTTTATGGAAGTTCATCCTGAACCAGAAAAGGCGTTGTGTGATGGTCCAAATTCCTTAAGGTTGTCTGACTTAGAAGGTCTTCTGAAACAGGTTATAAAGATTGATAAAGTGGTAAAGGGTTATGATTGATTTGTTGGAAGTTGCGAGAGAAGTTATTAGGATTGAGATGGATGCTATATCTGATCTTGAGAAAAGATTAGATGATTCTTTTATTAAAGCATGTGAGATATTATATAACTGCAAAGGTAAGGTAGTTGTTACAGGCATTGGTAAGTCTGGTATTATAGGACAAAAGATTGCATCAACTCTTGCAAGTACAGGAACTCCTGCTTTCTTTATGCATCCTGCTGAAGGGATGCATGGTGATTTAGGTGTTCTTAGTAGGAATGACGTTGTTATTGCTATATCTAGCAGTGGTCAGTCTGAGGAAATACTAAAAATATTACCAATTATTAAGCGTTTTGGTGTGAAGTTGATTGTAATGACAGGAAAAAAACGCTCCGCTCTTGCTAAGGCTGGAGATGTAGTGCTTGATATAAGCGTAAAAAAAGAAGCCTGTCCCTTAAATTTAGCACCAACTGCTTCTACAACTGTAACTCTTGTGTTGGGCGATGCCCTTGCTGTAGCGTTAATTAAGTTAAGAGGATTTAGCGAAAACGATTTTGCTATTAGACACCCTGGTGGTTCATTAGGTAGAAGATTACTTTTAAAAGTCTCAGATTTAATGCATGAAGGAGAAAATATCCCCCTTGTACATGAAATCACATCAATGAGAGATGTTATATATGAAATTACATCAAAAAAGCTTGGTGTAACAGGTGTAATTTCAGATAACGGAGAACTTATCGGTGTAATTACAGATGGTGATTTGAGAAGAGCATTAGAGAAATTTGAAGATTTATTAAACCGCAAAGCTTATGAGATAATGACAAAAAATCCAAAATGGATTTTAAAAGATGAACTTGCTGCAAAAGCATTGGAGACGATGGAGAGATATTCAATTACTTCGCTTTTCGTTTTTGATAAAGACTCTAATAGAAAGCCTGTTGGTATTATTCATCTTCATGATTTACTTAAGGCAGGTGTCGTTTAATGTTAATTCCTGAAGAAATTATTGAAAAAGCAAAAAAGATAAAACTACTATTAACTGATGTTGATGGTGTACTTACCGATGGAAGAATTATTTATGATAGTGATGGTAAAGAACTAAAATTTTTTCATGTAAGAGATGGATATGGTTTAAGACTACTAATAAGCAGTGGCATAGAAGTTGGGATCATTACTGGCAGAAACTCTTCAATCGTGGAAAAAAGGGCAAAAGAGCTTGGGATAAAACATATTTTTCAGAGTGTTTATAACAAAGCAGAAATTATTGATAAAATAATGTCTTTAGAAAACTTAGAAAATGAAGCAATAGCTTATGTTGGCGACGATATAGTTGATTTACCAGCATTTAAAAAAGTTGGTTTAAAAATTACGGTTCCTGATGCCCCTTTAGAAGTGCAAAAATATGCTGATTATATAACCCTTAATTACCCGGGTAAAGGTGCAATCAGAGAAATCTGTGAGATTATTCTAAAGTCTAAAGGATTGTGGGAAGGGATTCTTGCTTCCTACCTTAAATGAAAGCAAAATAGTTGTTAACCTTTGAGATAGTGGTAGAATTATTAAATGGATGCCAAAAGAGGTGTATATTATGAAAAAGATATTTGTTCTCAATTTTGTTTTTGATTTTTTATAGTAATGCCTTTGCATTGGAATATTTAGATTATATCCATGTTATATCCTATGAAGGAGATGTTGCTATTAAAAAAAATGATACAGGTGATTGGATTCAGATAGATTTGAATATGCCCGTTGAAGAAAAAGATTCTCTTTGGGTTCCAAAAAAGAGTAGGCTTGAACTTAGGACGAAGAATGGCAGTTTTGTTAGGCTAAATGAGTATACACTTTTAGATGTTTTATTTCTTTAAGACAATGGTTTTCAGTTTTATTCTGAAGGTGGTGATTTATATGTTAACTTCAAAAGTGATTATAAAACCATTCTTCAATTAGATTCTCCTACAGTTACAACAATGGCATATGATAATGCAAAGTTCAGGATTGAAGTATTTGATGATGGTGAGACTGATGTAACTGTGATTGATGGTAGTGTTATGGTAATTAATAAAGGTTTAAAGGTTACATTAAAGGAAAACGAAAAGGCATCTTTCAATGAAGAAGAGCTTTTAGAAAAGGGTAAGGTATATAGTTTTGATGAATGGGAAAATTGGAATATAAGCAGGGATAAAATTTTTGCTGATATACCTAAAAGTGCAAGATATTTACCTGATGAACTACATCCTTATGCCTATGATTTTGAGTATAATGGAGTATGGGTTTATGTAAAGGAGTATGGATATGTATGGCAACCAACCGTTATAGTTGTATCAGATTGGGTACCTTATAAGCATGGGTACTGGATGTGGATTAAAAGAGATTATGTTTGGATTTCTTTAGAACCATGGGGTTGGGTACCTTGCCACTACGGTAGATGGGTTTATACAAAAAAATATGTTTGGGTATGGGTTCCACCTTCTCGTGGACTTGTATACTGGGGACCTGGTTATGTGGTTTGGGTTTATACGCCTGATTATGTTTGTTGGGCACCTCTTGCACCAGGTGAAATATATTATGGTTATGGTAATTATGGACCATATAGCGTTAATATCGTTAATGTGAAAGTTTATATTACAAATATTGTATACAAAAATATCAATGCTCCAAACGGTTATGTTGTAATTCACAAAAATAATTTTTTGACAGCTAAACAGATATATGAAAAAACCAATGAAAATCCATTTTTTTCAAGAAAAGCAGTGTATGGAAGGCCTGATTTTTATAAAGATGATATCAAGAAGGTTATTATAGGAAGAAAAATTGTTGTAAATGAAAAAATATACCTAAGATGCTCTTTGAAAGGAAAATAGAAGTTGTTAAAGAAAAAAAAGCCTTTTTTAATTATGGAGAGTCCAGAAAAGATTAAGAAGGAAAAGGATGAGTTTAAAGAAAAAAAACATAAATAAGAGTTCGATAAAGATAAGGATGTTTTCCATAAAGAAGAATTAGAACCTTCAAAAAGGGGGCAGCAAGAGGAACTAAAGCCTGTTGTAAAAGAACGCAAGGCGTTAAAGAGAGAGAAATTTAAAGAAAAAAGCAGGAAAAGTTAGAAAAAATGAAGTTAGAGAAGAAATCTTTAGAGAAAGAAGAAAAAATGAAAGAATTACCCAAGAAAAAAGATAAAGATGAAAAATAAGGGAAACGTTTACGTTGAAGAGAGAAAAGAAACTATTAGAAGAGAGATTTTGGAAATATTAAAGGAGAATACACTTTCAATAAAGGATATTTCAAAAATAGTAAAAATCCCTGAAAAAACGGTAGTAGGACATCTTGAACATATCAGCAAAACGATAACTCATGAAGGTTTGTTCCTTAAAGTCATCCCTGCTGTTTGTCTTCATTGTGGTTTTGTTTTCAAAAAAAGAGATAGGATGGGAAAACCAGGTAAATGTCCTATGTGTAAGAGTGAACATATAAAGGAGCCATTATATAAGATTGAAAAATAAAAAGGCCGGTTTACCCGGCCTATCTTTATAAAAGTTGATATGGTTCAGCCCTTAAAGTCCATTCATTATCGGGAAAATTATTTTTTAAAAGTTCATAGGAAGTTTTCAAATGTGATGGATTATGGGTATTTTTATATCCACAAACACCATAATAATAGATAGCTTCTGGTGTAGCTTTGCTTTTTGGATAATTATCGATAAGTTTTTTAAATGTATTTATGGCATTATTGTATTTTTCCTGTTCCATAAAAGCTTTTCCTATCCCAAGCAATATAGTAGGTATAAATTCTTCTGGTGAAATATAGCCCACAGTTCTACTATATTCCTTTCCTTTGCTGTCAAGGACAATTATTGTTGGAGTCCATTGTAAGTTATATCTTGTCGCAAGAGGTTTGAAATCAAATTGAATTTGAATGGCAACCACATCGTTATTGAGAAAGTTAATAACTGTTTCGTTTGAATACGTAACTGTATTCATTTGTTGACAACCAATTCAATAGGGATTAAAAAAATCAAGGACTATAAACTTACTCTCTCTTTTTGCCCTTTCAAGGGCGGTATCAAAATCTTTTTCCCATTTGACATAGTTACTCATATGTTATCTCCTTAATAAGTTTATATTTAAATTTTATCACAAAAGTATAATTTGTCAAATTTAGTTAAAATAAAACATGAGCTATTGTATAATTAAAACGTGAATGGCATTTTAGATAATAATGTTTGTCCGATATGTAATGCTTCTGCATTTATTTATTATAAAAGTCTTGCGGATTTGTTATTTGGAGTCCCAGGATCTTGGGATTTAGTTAGATGTTCCAATCCAAAGTGCGGACTTGTCTGGTTAATGCCAGAGCCAAAAAAGGAAGAGATAAAAAAATTTTATGTAAATTATTACACACATGGAATAGAAAAAAAGAGAGTGATTTCTTTTAATAACATAATCGAGAAAACCATATACAAACTTTCAAAAATTTTATACAGCCTGCTAAGAAGGGTATTATTGATAAATGTTGAAAGGAAAAATTTAGATTTTATGTACTTAAAAGGAGGAAAAGGCAGGGTTCTTGAAGTTGGTTGTGGAAATGGAGAAAGACTTTTTAAGTTGAGAAAAATAGGATGGGATGTAGAAGGAACTGAAATTGATGAGAAAGCAATAAAAGTTGCAGAAGAAAAATATGGTATTAAAGCATATTTAGGTGATATTAGGGAGCTAAAATTAAAAAGAGAATATTACGATGCTGTAATTATGAATCATGTCATTGAACATATTTATGAGCCCATTGATTTTTTGAAAAGATGTAGAGAATTTTTAAAAAAAGGTGGGAAATTAATTATAACCACACCCAATGTTGATAGTTATTCACATAAAAAGTTTGAAATGTTCTGGAGAGGATTAGAGCCACCAAGACATTTATATCTATATAATTGCAATAGTTTAAAATTTATTCTTTCTTTGTCTGGTTTTGATAAAATTCGTATATGGACATCTACTGCAAAGGCTGAGTTTATAATAAGGGATAGTATAGAACTTTACTTAAAATCTATTAAACACCAAGAAAACTCGATATACTTGTATATAAAACCCTGGTACTATCAGGTGTTATTCAGAATTATGAATTTCTTAAAAAGAAATAAAGGTGATGAGTGTGTGTGCATAGCCCAAAAATAGGACGCATCAAAACTCTTTAAATTTATTAGTTATGGGCATTCTCCAGTCTTTGCCAAAGGCACGAGGTGTTATTTTTACACCAGGTGGTGCCTGTCTTCTTTTGTACTCATTTTTGTCTATCATTGAAATAGACTTTTTTACGATGTTTTCTTCTATCCCGAGTTTTATGATCTCCTCATAGGACTTATCTTCTTCTACATAAGCTTTTATTATTTTATCAAGTATCTCATATGGTGGGAGGGTATCTTGGTCAGTTTGGCCTGGTCTTAATTCAGCAGTTGGTGCTTTTTTTAAGATTCTCTCAGGGATTTTTTTATCGGGGTAGTTTTTGTTATAATACTCTGCAATTTTATATACAAGTGTTTTAGGAACATCTTTTAAAAGTGCAAATCCTCCAGCCATATCACCATATAAAGTAGCGTATCCCGTACTCATTTCACTTTTATTCCCTGTAGTTATAACGAGCCAGCCAAACTTATTAGAGAAAGCCATCAAAATATTCCCCCTTATCCTTGCCTGTAAGTTTTCTTCAGTGGTATTGAAAGGTAGTTCTTTAAAAAAGGGTTCTAATGATTTTATGTATTCATGATATATGCTTGTAATTGTTACAGTATGTATTTTGATTTCTAAATGTTTAGCCAGTTCAATGGCATCTTCTGTGCTTTCGTCAGATGTAAACATAGATGGCATGAAAATCCCTGTTACGTTTTCATTCCCTAAAGCAACTGTAGCAATAGCTGCAACAAGAGAAGAGTCTATACCACCACTCAAGCCAATAACAGCTTTTGTAAAAGAGTTTTTATAGAAATAATCTTTTAAGCCTAAAACAAGGGCTTTAAATACTTCTTCTTCAAGTGACGGTGGGTTTATCAATATGTTACTATTCAATTCTTTTTTATCTTTGATTTGAAGTTTTAGGGAAATCGTTTGTGGCTCAAAAATAGGTAATAGTATATCTTTCTTTTTCCACCTTGGGTCTTTTAGCCTCTTTGTTCTTATTGAATCTACTGAAATATCTGTCACTAAAAGCTCTTCTTCAAAAGCTTTACCTCTTGCTATTACTTTACCGTCTTCATTTAAAACAAGGCTATGTCCATCAAATACAAGCTCATCCTGTCCTCCTACCATGTTACAATATACAATAGCTGTACCGTAATCTATGGCTCTAATCGATAACATTTTTTCCCTTTTAATCCATTTCTGATAATAAAATGGGGATGCATTTATGTTTAATATTATGTCAGCATTATATAAAGCTGAAGCAAATCCAGGCCCTTCGGGATACCAGATATCTTCACAAATACTGATACCACAGGATATATTTTCGTTGATTTTGATAAATAATGGGTTTTTCCCCCTTTGAAAGTAGCGTTCTTCATCAAAAACTCCATAATTTGGGAGAAAAATCTTATTATAAACCCCTTTAATTTGACCATTAGATAAGATACCTGCTGAGTTATATATTTCGTGTTGAGCATTAACAAAACCTACAACTGCAATAATATTAGACGTGTGGGGTAGTATTTTTTCAATAGATTTCAAGTTTTCTTGTAAAAAAGTTTTTTTATAAACCAGGTCTTCCGGTGGATAACCACAAACTGCAAGTTCAGGAAATAAAACTATATCTGCATCCTTTTCTTTTGCAAGCTTTATGAACTGAATTATTTTATTGGTATTACCTATGAAATCACCAACTGTAGAGTTTATCTGGGCTATGGCAATTCTGATTTTATCCATGTTTGAATCCTCACTTTTGGTAAAACATATTGTATTTAAGCTTTTTGAATTTTGCATATCTTTCTCTACTCTTTTGGAGTGCTTCTTCAGACGTTTTATCCACAAAATCATAAATAGTTGAAAACCTTTTAGCAAATTCAATTGTGCAAGGACTATCAAGGATTATAGTTTGTGCATTTATGGGATTTATTTCTTGAGTAACTATTCCTATTGGTTCTAAAGCATCTAATTCTTCATATTTAAATATTTTATGAGGTATAAATGATTCTTGTTTTAAAATCCAAAGTATTCTGTCAATTTCTTCTGCTCGCTCAATCGATGATGTATAGATTATAGCTTTTTTCTTGTCTTTATAGATTTGCTCAACGAGAGCAAAAATTTTTTTATTCTTATCCTGGTTATTAAGGTCTATAAAATAACAGTTTTTCATAATCATAATTCTACTTTAATGAAAAAAAATAACAAATAAAATTTTTGTGAATAGAAAAATTGAATTTTATTGTTGATATTTGGTATATTTGCATTAGATAATAATTAACAGTTTTAAATAAATGGAGGGCTTAATGGAACGTGGCACTACTTTAACCAGATTTATTTTAGAACAAGAAAGGAAGCATCCTGAAGCTACAGGGGAGTTTACCGCATTAATAAATGATATAGGTATTGCAGCAAAGTTGGTTGCGAGGGAGGTCTCAAAGGCAGGGCTGGTTGATATACTTGGACTTACAGGTAAAAAAAATGTTCATGGAGAGCAAGTACAGAAATTAGATGAGTTTGCCAATGAAGTTTTTATAAGAAGTTTAGAATTTACCGGACATCTCGCAGCAATAGCTTCTGAGGAGATGGAGGATTTTTGCCCTGTTCCTGAATATTTTCCAAGAGGCAAATATATCCTTTTGATGGACCCATTAGATGGTTCTTCGAATATAGATGTAAATATAAGCATTGGCACAATTTTCTGTATTTTTAAAAGAAAAAGTAATGGGAATTCTCCCAGTTTAAGGGACTTTTTGCAATCAGGCAACGCTATTGTATGTGCAGGTTATGTAATTTATGGTTCAAGTACAATGCTTGTTTATTCTACAGGACAGGGTGTGCATGGTTTTACGCTTGATCCAAGCATAGGGGAGTTTTTGTTATCCCATGAATATATAAAGATACCTGAAAAAGGCAAGATTTACAGCATCAATGAGGGGAATTATTCTATATGGGAAGATTGGACTAAAGATTATGTTGAACATGTGAAAAAATCAAAAGAGAAAAGTTTAAGATATGTTGGTACTTTAGTAGCGGATATGCACAGGACTTTGTTGAAGGGAGGTATATTTCTCTATCCAGGTGATAAAAAAAGTCCTTCAGGTAAATTAAGATTATTATATGAATGTTTTCCTATGGCATATTTAGTGGAACAGGCAGGTGGAGTTGCTACTGATGGTGATGTAAGGATACTCGATAAAATACCTGTTGAACTTCATGAGAGGTCACCGCTTATAATTGGCAGCAGGTTAGATGTTGAAGAGGTTATTAAATTTAAAAAAGGAGGTAGTCAACGGTGAAAAAGCTTTTAATAATTATGCTTCCTTTAATACTTTTTGGATGTACCATGACTCATGAAACTACTCAATCTGAGTATTTTAAAGATTTTCAAACTCAGCTTATGGCATTATCTCAAAGGGTTGAAGTTTTAGAATCAAAGATTCAAAGAGATATAGGTTTGAGAAGTGAAGTATATGATAAGGTAGATAAAATTGAAGCAGATATGAGAGATGTGAAAGATACTCTATCAAAAATCAAAAATCACCCTTTATTTGAGGGGCTCGAAATTGTTAAACTTGAACCGGCACCTACGAGTACGGTGATTACAATTAAGCCTGCTGAAGAAGAAAAACTTCAAGCAGAAAAAGAGAAAAAGCAGGAAGTAACAAAACCTGTTGAAAAAATAAAAGAAGTAGCTACGGTTAAAGCTAAGTTTGGTGAGGTTACTGTTGAGAAAACAAACCCTGTTATTTTATATAATCAAGGATATGAAATGTATTTGAATGGTAAATATGCACAGGCAATCTCTATTTTTAGGGAGTTTTTGCAAAACTACCCAAATGATGCATTAGCAGATAATGCCCAATACTGGATAGGAGAATGTTATTATTCTCAAAAAATGTTCGATAGAGCAATTGCAGAGTTTAAAAAAGTTGAGAATTATCCCGATGGCAATAAAATACCGGACGCTTACCTCAAAATAGTGTATTCTTATAACGAGCTTGGGAAAAAAGAAGAGGCTAACCACTGGAAAAAGATATTGATTGAAAAATATGGTAATTCAGAGGCTGCAAAAAAATTACAACGTTAATTCCCACTAGGGGGAAATATGAAGAAAAAACTTTTTTTAATTATCTTTCTTGTGAGTTCTTTTTTATCCCTTTCTTTTACTGCATATGATGAACATATAGTTAGCAAAGGTGAGAATTTGTGGAAGATAACAGAAAGATATCTCAATGATCCTTATATGTGGGTTGAGATATGGAAGCTAAACCCTGGTGTGAAAGATCCACATTGGATATATCCAGGTAGAAAGATTAAAGTACCTGCTAAAACTGATAAAAAAACAGCTGAATCTGAAATAAAAGAAATGCCCGTTGAAGAAATCCAGCCAGAGATAAAAGAGATAGTTATCTGGGAAGAAGCACCAAAAACTGTAGAAGTGGAAATGGGAAAAAAGATTAAGAAATATGTTATTGATATTAAAAATATTGAAAAAATAGATTTGTTTTCTGAACAACCTTTAAATGCTAGTTATACATTATTGCATAATGATGATAATGTTATGCTTGGAGATATTGGTAAGAGGTATTTTATAGATGGTGGTAGTATACACGGTATTGAGTCTGGAAAAAAATATAAAGTTTTAAAACCTTACAGAAAGTTGATAGATAGAGAAACAGGTATAGAGTATGGGTATATATACCCAGTAGCAGGTTTGATAGAAATTGTGGAGGTTTATCCACAAGTTTCGGTTGGAGTGGTTAAAAATAGTAACACTGAAATAACCGAAGGTGATTTAATAGCACCATTTGAAAGGATAGCCTATCCTGAAATAGTTATCAAAAAATCAAAAGTATTTCTTGAAGGTAAAATACTTGATACAGCTGATAATCATGTTTTTATTCAGAACAGAGATTTTGTGTTTATTGATAAGGGTAGTAAAGATGGCATTGAGAAAGGTGATATACTAAAAATTGAAAAAATAGTATCCAATTTAAAAGGAAATATTAAGGATGTAGGCAGAATGGTCGTTGTAAAGACTTATGAAAATGTATCATTAGCATATGTACTTGAGATAAGAGATGTGGTTAAAGCTGGAATGCGCTTTTCTACATTCACAGATAATGTAGAAAAAAAATAGAGAGAGGTTAATATATGAAAAAAATAATTCTATTTGCATTGTTGGTTTCATTGCTAATTTTGGGTGGAGGATATTATTACTTTTATATTTTACATCCACTTGAGGAAGAACCTAAATTTCCAACCAAACAAAGAATAGTTATTCAGAAACCAATAACAAGTGTTCAGCAAAAAACAGCAGCAAAGGTTCAAGAGAAAAAGGAACAACCTAAGGAAGTTAAAAAGGAAGAGCCCAAGAAAGTTGAAGTTCAAAAGGTAAAAGAAGCTAAGATGAAGGAACCATCCAAAGAAGTTCTTAAAGCAAAAGAAACTAAGAAACCTACAGAAACAATAGAGAAAAAAGAGGTTGCTAAAAAAGAACAGGAGAAAATGCAAGCAAAGAAACCAAAGGGTTATAGTCTTGTTTATGTTGTATCCAGTGCGGATGAAGCTATAAAAATAAAAAAAGACTTAACTGATAAGGGTTATCACACAGCAAAAACAGGTAAACATGGTGGTAAGAATGCGGTAATTGTATCGCCCTTTACAGATAAATGGGAAGCTGAATATGTTTTGAAAAATATTGTTAAAGACACAGGAATAAAACGTTTTAAAGTAGTAGCTATTTATTAGTTTGATAAAGGAGATAGTGATGGCAGTTGTCGGGATTGATATAGGTTTTGGTTTTACAAAAGTAACAGATGGTAGTAAAGATATAATCTTTAAATCGATACTCGGTGAAGCTGCTGAGATCCAGTTTCAAGATGAACTTTTTCCAAGAAAAAAACAGGAATTTATGCACATAAGGATTGATGGAAGAGATTATTTCGCGGGAGAACTTGCAGAAAGGCAATCAAATGTTAGACTTTTTACTCTTGACCAAAGCCAGTTTATAACGCAGTTTGCAAGGGTTTTAGCTCTTGTTGCACTTGGTAATCTGGTTAATAACTATGATATGATAAATGTAATTACGGGGCTTCCCGTTGGTTATTATAGACAGTTCAAAGATGCTCTTGCAAATGGACTTTTGGGAGAACATAAGTTTTCCTTTGTTAAGAGCAATGGTGAAACAATAGAAAAAATATTCACAATCAGTAAAATAAGAATTATACCTCAGCCTTATGGTAGTCTTTTAAATCTTTTTTTGGGTGATGATGGTAAACCAATTAATAGTGAGTTTTTAAAACAGAAAGTTGGCATAATTGATATTGGTTTTAGAACAACTGATTATGTTATATCTGACAAATTACAGTATTGTGAAAGGGGTAGTAAAACCACTGATAATGGGATTGCAAAGGCATTTAGTGTTGTAGCAAATAAGTTGAGAGAAAAAAGTGGTGTAAATATCGAACTTTTTAAATTATATGATGCTTTAGTAAAAGGTAGTATAAAAATAAGGGGCAAGGAATATGACCTTAATAATATTAAAGAACAGGTATACCATCAACTTGCTACTCAAATAGTTGCAGATGCCGAAAGGTTCTGGATAGATGATTGGGATATTGATTTTGTTGTAATAAGTGGTGGTGGAAGTGTTTTGCTTGAAAAGCATTTAACTTCTTTAATGCCAAATGCAAGGTCTGTTTTTTCACAAGGTATTGATGTGAGATTTTTTAATGTTAAAGGTTATTTAAAATATGGCAAAAGTGTTTGGTTTGAAGCTAAAGGATGAGTAAGCATTTCATAGATATTTTTAATTTAAACTTTAAAAAAGTTGACATAAAAACTGAAATAGAAGGTGGCATAGCTACCTTTTTTACAATGTGTTATATTATTTTTGTCCAACCTGTGGTTCTTTCAAAATTAAATATGGATACTGGTGCAGTGATGATTGCTACATGTGTTTCGAGTGCTATAGCATGTTTTGCGATGGGATTATTAGCCAATTATCCAATAGCTTTAGCGCCTGGTATGGGACATAATTTTCTCTTTGTTACTATTGCTACTTCCTATAATCTTTCCTGGCAACAGGCATTAGGGGTTATTTTTGTTTCAGGTGTATTATTTATAATCCTTTCCTTTTTACCATTCAGGGAAAAGATATTGAATGATATACCTGAAGGTATTAAACATGGGATATCAGTTGGTATAGGGTTTCTAATAACTCTGATAGGCCTTGAGTGGTCAGGCATTGTTGTTGGTGCTCCAGGAACGTATATAGGGCTTGGTAAACTTTACAATTTACCCGTTATTATAAGTTTTGTTGGTTTCATGTTAATAGTTTTGCTTTCAGGTTTTGGAATTAAATCTGCTATTATTTGGGGTATTCTTGGTTCAACTTTTTTGTCTTTAGTATTTAATTTAACTCAATTTAGTGGTGTTGTTGATATGCCACCGTCTCTAACTCCAACCTTGTTAAAATTACATATTGATAAAAGCTTTTTTACACTTTCCTTTTTAAATGTTATTTTTACTTTCCTCTTTCTTGATTTGTTCGATACTGTGGGCACGCTTGTTGGTGTTGGAGAACAAGGTGGTTTTCTTATAGATGGTAAGCTACCAAAAGCAAAACAAGCTTTTTTAGCTGATGCTATAGGCACTGTTTTTGGTAGTATTACGGGAACATCAACAGTAACAAGTTATATTGAAAGTGCTTCTGGGATAAGCGTTGGTGCTAAAACAGGGATTGCAAGTATTGTTACGGGCATATTATTTCTTTTGTCTATTTTCTTTTATCCATTAGTGAAAACTGTTGGATCAGCCTATATTTCTAAAGAAGGGTTAATACTATACCCATCCATTGCACCTGCTTTAATTTTTGTTGGGTTTTTGATGATTTCAAATATAAAGAAGATAAATTTCGCTGATTTGTATGAAAGCATTCCAGCTTTTTTAGCAGTAGTTATTATCCCTTTAGGTTTTAGTATTGCTGATGGCATTGCAATAAGTTTTATTGTTTATACGTTGTTGAAACTGTTTTCAGGAAAAATAAAAAAAGTTAGTAAAGTGGTTTTAGTACTTACGCTAATTTTTATATTCAGGTACATCTTCGCGTAATGAAAGAAATTCCTTTTTCTTATCTTGAAGGTATTTTTGGCAGGGACAAATTTATTTATGGTTCAATACCTGATAAGTACAGCTATGATGAGGCAACAATTTACAAGGCTAATCCTCAGGCTGTATTTTTACCAGAATCTGAAAAAGAAATCATTGAATTTATGAAAGTTGCTGTTGAGAAAAGATTGTATATTATTCCGAGAGGTGCTGGGACTGGTGTTTGTGGTGGTGCAGTTCCTTTATATGGTGGGATTGTTATATCAATGGAAAAAATGAAAAAAATTATCGATATTGATGAAATTAATCTTTGTGTAAAAGTTGAAGCTGGTTTAGTAAATGGGGATTTAAAAACATTCCTTGAAAAAGAAAAGTATTATTATCCACCAGATCCTCAAAGTTTTGATACATCAACGTTAGGTGGGAATATAGCTACCAATGCAGGTGGTCCAAGAGCGATAAAGTATGGAACAACAAAAGATTATGTTATGGGTATGAATGTAATAACTGGTAAAGCAGAGAAGTTAGTCATTGGTGGTAGGGTATACAAAAACTCTTCAGGTTACAATTTAAATGAGCTAATATGTGGTTCTGAAGGAACACTTTGTATTGTTACAGAGGCTATTTTGAGAATTATACCAGCTCCTTTAAAAAGGGTACTTTTACTTCTACCTTTTCGTACTGTTGGAGATGCATTAAAATTTTTTCTTTATGTTCAGAAAGAACAGATTAATTTTTCAGCTTTAGAGTTTATAGACGATACTGCAGTGTATTATGTAGAAAAGTTCTTAAAAAGTAAAATGCCCGATTCTCATCACTCTAAATGTTATCTTTTTGTAGAGTTGGAAGGCAAGAATGATTATGAAAAGCTTGATTTAATCGAATCTTTTGCTGAAAAAAGTGGGTGTAAGGAAATATTTGTAGCTACAGATAAAACAACTGAAGAAAGGCTTTGGGAAGCAAGGAAAAAAATATCTTACGCTTTCAAAGAATTTTCAAAAAAAGTTTATAAAGCTGATATTGTAGTGCCTCGAAGTGAGATTGCTAATTTCTTAGAAAAGGTAAAATTAGTTAGTAGTGATAATGCGCCTGTTGCCTGCTTTGGTCATATTGGCGATGGGAATGTTCATGTTAATATTCTTGATTTAGAAGGTATGAGTGAAAAAAAAGCAAATTTTTTAATGAACAACATAATGGAGATCGTGAAAAGTTGTGGTGGCTTTCCATCGGGTGAACATGGTATTGGAGTTGCTAAAAAGAAGTATATAAAAAATTTTTTTTCAACTTATAATATTAATCTATGGAAAAAGATTAAGAGAGTTTTTGACCCTTATGGTATAATGAATCCAGGAAAGATTTTTTAGGAGGTGTTTTATGGAATGCATATCTGAAAAAAACTTAAAAGATTGTACCTGTACATACATAAGTTGTGAGAAGAGAGGTAAATGTTGTCTTTGTGTTGCCTATCATAGAAAGAGAGGTGAAATTCCTGGTTGCTTTTTTAATCCACAAGCTGAAAGAATGTACGATAGAAGTATAAGGTTTTTTATAGAAAGTCATAAATGAAAAAAATTTACTATTTTCTTTTCTTTTTTGTTACGGGATGCTTTCTTATCTTTACTCACGAAAGCAAAATACCATCTATTATAACTGTTCATCTTTTACCACCAAAGATCCCTGAGAAATTAAAACCGAAGAAGCCTATCGATGCATATATAGGAGTTGCTCCATTTGATTTTGAGTTAAAATTTTCTGAAAACAAAGAGCCCTTTTATTTTGATTATTCCTATTTGCCTAAGGAGCTTTATCAGAATGTATCTGTTTTGTTAGAAAGTGGGATATTTAATAAAGTCTATGAGGTAGATTTAAGTGATAAAGAAATAACATCAACTTCTTTAATCCAGAAAATTTCAGAAAATAAATTAGATACAGGTTTGTATATAAAGGTTAATGATTTCAAGTTAGGCAAAAAAAGTGATGGGTGGTCGGGAAGTATAAGATATAAGTTTATAATTGTTACTCATGATGGGAATGTATTGAAAGAAGAGGAAAAAAAATTTTCCATCGAGAAGCTAAGATATCCCGATAATGTAACGATTGATTATCAGGCAGCTATGGCAGTAAGCGAGATTTTTAATCGTGTTTATGAAGATTTATTAAACAATTTCATTACTCTCTCATCTAATATTGAGTCCCATCGTTCATTGAAAGAAGTAGTAAGGGGTAAGGGGATAATCACTATTCGAAGGGCAGATATTGGAAAAGGTAAAGCAAGGGTGTATTTAAATATAAGGGTTAGGATTTTAGTTAATGATTATGAAAAAAACCTTCTTTTATCAAAGGATGCAGTAGCAAAAAAAGTTAATGAAATGATTTCGGAGATAAATAAGAATAACCAATACAGGTTAGTAGTAAGTCTTAGAGACCAAACAGAAACCTTTTTCCCTACCAAATTGGGAAAACTGGTGTATGATGCAAATAATGATTTGTATAACATCAATTTTACTTATACAAAGGAATTTGATGTTCCTCCAGGAAAAGCTCTTGTTGTGGCAAATTTATTTCTTCCTAAGGTGAATGAGACAATAACAAAGGGTGTCTATATTGATGTGAATCCTGAAAAAGGTGCAAGTCTTGGATTGAATATAATGGTTGATACAAAAAATAACTTCTTTGATATAGGATTCGTCAAGTAAATGCTTAAAATTAAGAAGATAGTTAACCCTGCTTTATATAAAAAAGGTTTCAAAGAAGGTTTTTATGTGAAAAAGATAAATGGGATATCTATTGACGATATTCTTGATGTTCATTTCAACATCTCTGAAAATAATGTAGTTATTTTATCAGACAATAGGGATAATGAAAAAGAGGTTAAAATTGATGAAAAAAGTTTTGATGACATTGTTTTTGATGATATAAAGCCAAAAAAATGTGGCTGTAAATGCATTTTTTGCTTTGTTGACCAACTGCCTCGTGGTATGAGGGAATCACTATATTATAAAGATGAGGATTACAGATTTTCTTACATTTATGGAAACTATGTTACATTAGCAAATCTATCGACAAAAGACATAAAAAAAATAATAAATTATAAACTTTCACCTTTATATATTTCAGTTCATGCTACAGAACCATCGGTAAGAGCTAAAATGCTTGGTTTAAAAAAAACGTCAGATATACTATCATTATTGAAAATTTTTAGTGAAAATAAGATAGAGATGCATACGCAGGTTGTATTATGTCCAGGTATAAATGATGGAGAGATTTTAAAGAAAACAATAGAAGATCTTTCAGAACTTTATCCCTATATAGAAACATTAGCAGTTGTGCCCGTAGGTTTAACATCTCACCGAAATGGATTATTCAAATTAGAAAAAGTAACTAAAGAAATAAGCGATGAAATTTTTCGAATTGTAGAACCTTATCAATGTAAATTTATCAGGGATTTTGGCACACCCTTTGTATATTTATCAGATGAATTCTATATTCTTTCCGGAAAAAGATTACCTAAGGCAGCATTCTATGGTGATTTTGCACAAATTGAAAATGGAGTGGGATTACTTAGGTATTTCATTGATAATGGAGAAAAACTTTTCAAAAAAAATATTCAAAAGCTTTCCTTAAAAGGAAAAGTGTGCATACCTACAGGAGAGCTTGTATATAAAAACATTAATCCTTATGTAGAAAAACTTGCACAATTAACAGATACAAATATTTTGCTTGTTCCAGTAATTAATACTTTTTTTGGTAAGAGTGTTACTGTAACTGGTTTATTAACAGGCAAAGATATTATTGAAACACTTAAGAACAAAACATTTGATTATCTTTTAGTACCTGACGTTATGTTGAGAGAAAGGAAGGATTATTTTTTAGATGACATAACATTAAAAGATATTTCAAGAACTTTAAAAGTAAAATGTATGAAGTTTACACCTTTACTATCAAGTTTGTATAAAACTCTAGTAAAATTAAAGAAAAAAGAGGTCTCATATGGAAAGACTAAGTGATAAGGAAAAACAAGAACTACTAATGATAGCGAGGGAAACTTTAAAAAATTATTATGAGAAAGATGAAATACCTAAGTTTGATATTAAAAATGAAAGGTTGAAAGAATTAAGGCTTGGGTGTTTTGTAACATTGAAAAAGCAAGGACATTTAAGAGGATGTCTTGGAAATTTTAGTTCAAAAGAACCCTTATGTGTAAATGTGCAAAAAATGGCGATTGCATCGTCTAAAGAAGACCCAAGATTTGAGCCTGTAAAAAAGAGAGAATTAGAAGATATAGAAATTGAGATATCTGTGATTTATCCTTTAATTGAGGTTAAAAACTATGATGAAATTCAGGTTGGCAGGGATGGATTGTATATAGAATATGGGTTTTATAGAGGCGTTTTATTGCCACAGGTAGCGACAGAGTATGGTTGGGATAGAGATGAATTTTTGTCTCACACATGTTTGAAAGCAGGTCTTCCAGAAGATGCCTGGAAAAAGCTAAATTTAAAAGTTTATCGTTTTGAAGCAGATGTGTTTTCAGAAAAGGAATTTGTGTAGGATATTTCTTTAACTGTTTTTCAAAGTTATCAACGAACTTTTTATAAGTAACTTCAAATAATTCTACTGTTTTTTGAATACAGAAAAAATGTAATGTTTAACATGTTGAGTTAAAAAATAAGTCCAGCGAGCTTTTAACTACACTGGACATTATAATATGCAACATAAAGCTGTTTAGAGTTTATTGTCTTATATCAAACCTATCGAGGTTCATAACTTTATTCCATGCCATAACAAAATCGTTTATAAACTTTTCTTTGGCATCGTCACAGGCATAGACTTCTGCAATTGCTCTTAACTGGGGGTTATGCCCAAATATTAGGTCTACTCTTGTTGCAGTCCATTTAAGTTCATTGGTTTTTCTATCATAACCTTCAAAGAGGTTATAATCGTCTTTTACTGGCTTCCAGTATGTTCCCATATCAAGAAGGTTTACAAAGAAATCGTTTGTAAGTGTTTCTGGTCTATTGGTAAAAACACCATGTTTTGATTTTTTATAATTAGCGTTTAACACCCTCAAACCACCTATTAAAACGGTCACTTCAGGCGCAGTTAAACTAAGTAGCTGGGCTTTATCAACCAGTAACTTTTCTGGTAATTCACGGAATCTTGTTTTTAAATAGTTACGGAAACCATCATGTTTTGGTTCCATATAGTTGTAAGTTTCTATATCAGTCTGTTCCTGTGAGGCATCCACACGCCCGGGTTTAAAGGGAACTTTTACTTCAAAACCTGCCTTTTTTGCAGCCGCTTCAATAGCCGCACAACCTCCAAGTACTATAAGGTCTGCAAGGGACACTTTTTTACCATCCGTCTTTGTATGGGCATCATTAAAATCTTTCTGGATACCCTCAAGTATGTTTAGCACTTTAGCAAGTTGCTCTGGCATGTTAACATCCCAATCTTTTTGAGGCATAAGTCTTATTCTTGCTCCATTGGCACCACCCCTTCTATCAGAGCATCTATAGGTAGATGCAGAAGACCAGGCGGTGTATACAAGCTCTGAAATGGTTAATCCTGAAGCAAGGATTTTACTTTTTAGCTCACCTATTTCTTTTTCTTCAATCGTTGGATAGTTACAAGCTGGAAGTGGCTCGTGCCATGCCTCAACTTCTTTGGGAACTTCAGGACCAAGCCATAATGCCCTTGGGCCTAAATCACGGTGAGTAAGTTTAAACCATGCCTTTGCAAAGGCTTTTGCAAATTCTTCAGGGTTTTCTAAAAATCTTCTTGATATTTTTTCATAAATGGGGTCGAATCTAAGGGCGAGATCAGTTGTTAGCATCATTGGTTTATGTTTTTTGTTTGGGTTATAGGCGTCGGGTATTATTTCTGGAGCATTTTTTGCAACCCACTGATATTTACCTGCTGGGCTTTTAGTAAGTTCCCATTCATAGTTAAACAAATTATATAGAAAGTTGATGCTCCACTTTGTGGGAGTAGCAGTCCATGTTAACTCTAAACCACTTGTTATTGTATCTGGCCCTTTACCAGTACCAAAACTACTTTTCCATCCTAATCCTTGTTCTTCTATAGGAGCAGCATCTGGTTCAGGACCAACATGTGATTCTGGACCAGCACCATGACACTTACCAAAAGAATGACCGCCAGCAATCAATGCAACAGTTTCTTCATCATTCATTCCCATCCTTTTAAAAATTTCCCGTATATCTTTTGCGGCAGCAACTGGGTCTGGATTTCCACCAGGCCCTTCAGGATTTACATATATGAGTCCCATCTGAACAGCAGAGTATGGCATCTCAATTTCGCCATTTTGAGTGTGCCTTTTATCTTCAAGCCATTCAGCTTCTGGTCCCCAATCAACACTTAAATCTGGTTCAAACCAATCAACTCTTCCGCCAGCGAACCCATAGGTTTTAAATCCCATTGATTCTAATGCTACATTTCCGGCAAGAATAATTAGGTCTGCCCAAGAGATTTTTTTCCCATATTTCTTTTTGATTGGCCAGAGAAGTCTTATAGCTTTGTCAAGATTTACATTGTCAGGCCAGTCATGTAATGGAGGGAAACGCAACTGTCCAGAGTTCGCACCACCACGGCCGTCTGCAATACGATAGGTGCCTGCACTGTGCCAAGCCATACGTATAAAAAGACCACCATAATGTCCAAAATCTGCAGGCCACCAATCTTCTGACTTTGTCATGAGTTCTTTTAGGTCTTTCTTTACCGCCTCTAAATCAAGAGTTTTAAACTCTTCAGCGTAATTATAATCTTTTCCGTAGGGGTTGTTTTCAACAGGATTTTGATAGAGAATTTTTAAATTAAGAAGATCGGGAAACTTATCCCAGATTGATTTTTTTTGTTTTGTTTCACTTGCCTGTTCTGCCATAAAAACCTCCTTATCCCTGAAAGGGTTTATTGTTTGATTACATTTTACATTTTTCACAAAAGCCGTTGAAGATGACCTTTGCATCAATTATCGTAAGTTTTTCCTTTAAATCTTCAGGAATATTGATATTATTGAGATTTTCGTCATAAATGTCGATGATCCTGTTGCATCTAACACAATGAAAGTGGTTATGATGAGATGTAATACCATCATACCTTCTTATGTCTTCCACTCCTTCCACGAGCTTTGCAAGGCCAACTTCAACAAATAACTGAAGAGTTCTGTTTACAGTATCGAAGGAAATATGGGGAAACTTTTTTCTGATACGGTTAAAAACTTTTGTGACCGTTGGATGGTCATTATATTTAATCAGTTCTTTGAAAATTTCTATTCTCTGAGGAGTTACCTTAATATTATTTTTTTGGCAAACTTCCATGAAGTTTTTTAAATAAGACTCTAATTTTTCCTTTTTCATAGTAGTAATTATATAGTAATAATTCTTATTGTCAAGTTTATTTATATTTACTTAAAACTAATCAAAATCGGTATTCTATACCTGCACCTATCCCATATTTAGAATGCCACAGACCGATTAGTGAAATTATCTTATTTACTGTATAGGAAAGTTTTCCATGTCCTTCCCACTCATGATGAGTGTCATATTGACCTTCAAGATCTATAGATACTCGTGGCAACAGTTTAAATTGTTTGCTAAAGACTATCCTTAAATCATTCTCATTATCAATCCATGTTTTTAGTTCTATACTTAAAGGTAAGATGTAGTTTATGCCTGCAAATAATCTCATTCTGTCAGTTTCTTTTTCTACTATACTGGCATATGTGCCACCTGATAAAGAAAAATAAGAATTTATGTGTCTTGTGTATTGTAAAATTAATTCTGTTTCTGTTTTATCAACCTTTTCCCAACCAGCTTCCCATTCAAAAGAGAGAGAATTTTTGGTGTTTGTAACTGTAGCTTTTCCATTAGTTGAGTTTGTTAGAATATCTAAGTTTCCAAAAAAATAAAGCTGATCTTTAAAAATTTTAGGACGTATTTTTTCTAATTGTGTGTCAATTTGGATCCCATCATAATGTATTACTGTCTCCATACCAGATTTCATATGATATAGTAAATGGCAATGAAAAAGCCAGTCTCCTGGTTCATTAGCATCAAACTCAATCACTGTAGTAGATAGTGGAGCTACACTAACTGTATGTTTAAGAGGAGAATATTCACCAGCTTCATTCAATACCCTAAAGAAGTGCCCATGTAGATGCATGGGATGGTGCATCATTGTTCTATTGATTAAGATAAATCTAACTATGTGTCCACCTTTGATTTTTATTACGGTATCAGGTGAAAGTGGTTTATTGTTTAAAAGCCATACATACCTTTCCATATCACCATCAAGTGTAAGCCGAATCTCCTGAATAGGTTTATCTGGAGGGAATGAAGTGGGCTTTAGGGATCTAAGTTTTTCATAAGGGGTATCCGGTCTTTCAGGATCTAACCCATCCATAACAAGCGGGCTAAATGTAGCTATATCAGAAGCAAGAAGTCCAAAACTGTTTTTGTATTTTTTCCCATATCTATTTTGGTTATAGTTTTCCCGTTGATTGTGATTATTTTTGTGTTCTTTGTCATGTTCATTGTGTTCTGGCCTATGATGATGGTACATTTTGTAACTTTTAAAAGGTTTATCAAAAGTGCCCTGAGCAATTTTATAATCACTCATACCTACTGTAGCCTCTGGTGTAAGGGCAAAAATTTTATCTAAGGTAAACTCTCCCATAAAATGATAAAGATTGGGTTTTGGGACATTGGGGGCGTAAAACTTTTGTCCACTACCTATCCAAACAGATGCAAAACCAGAACTGTCATATGCCGTTGCTCTTAGTTCATAACTATTAGGTGATGGAATTTGAACCAAAACGTCATAGGTTTCAGCAGTAGCAATTAGCAGACGTTTAATTTCAAAAGGCTCTACATCAAGTCCATCGGCAGAAACTACTGTCATATTGCCGCCCGCAAACTCTAAATAAAAATAACTCATAGATGAGCCATTTATAATTCTAAAAAGTATGGTTTCACCAGGATTAGCATCTACATTTATCTCCGGTTTACCATTAACAAGAAAATAGTCATAAGCGACATCAGATATATCCATAGGTGGCATTCTTGTAAGCTCACTTTTGATATAGTTTCCAAACATACTTGCTTTTATAGCTCCAATTATGCTTGTTGCTGTTCCTTTTTCAATGCTGTACCAGTCATTCCCACTTTTTAATGTTTTTAAAATTTCTTTTGGACTTTCTTCAGACCAATCTGAGATCAATATTACATATTCTCTGTCGTATTTAATTTTTTTTTCTTTGGGTTCAATCACAATAGCACCATACATACCACTTTGCTCTTGAAGATGGCTGTGAGAGTGGTACCAATATGTACCTGATTGTCTTATTGGAAATTCATAGGTAAAAGAAGTTCCAGGCTTTATAGGGGGAAAACTGACAAAGGGTACACCGTCCATATCAGGTGGCACTAAAATACCATGCCAGTGTATGGAGGTCTCTTCTTTTAATTTATTTACCACATGAATCCGCGCTATATCTCCCTCAGTAAACCTAAGTACTGGTCCTGGGAATGAGTCGTTTATTGTAATTGCTTGCGTTTTCTTTCCGCCAATGTTTAACTCTTTTGTATCTATAACCAAAGTATACTCTTTAAAGCCAGCGAAAGAATAATTGATAGAAAGGATTAAACTTAAGAAAGTCAGCAAAAACTTATGGTATCTATAATATAGCATTTACAATTAAGTGTAACAAAATAAAATTGTTTGTCAATATGGGTGGTATTGATTTAACCAGATAGTTATAGAGGTATTAACCAGCTTAGGGAGGGAAAAGGAGTAGAGTTAGGGAAAAAGAGGTGATACAGGGAGAAATAAGTAGGAAGGAGGCTGCCCACAGGATTTTTGA
>Ga0197142_1000549_pt1 | contig 34620 bp, 29 predicted proteins | sample GBS60_MetaG_FD_148614 | JGI IMG/M metagenome (GOLD analysis project Ga0197142, IMG submission 148614) | Sediment microbial communities from Great Boiling Springs, Gerlach, Nevada, United States - GBS 60_MetaG | ecosystem: Environmental > Aquatic > Thermal springs > Hot (42-90C) > Sediment...
GATCGCTTCCGGCGGCATCCGGGATGATGAGCGGTTCGGGCGTCGCCGACCACACCCGCCAGATCGGGAATTCCGCGACCCGCCTCCCTTTCAGTGACCGAATGGGATCATCCGGTCTCGGGGCCACGTCGTACGTCACCATGTCGGCGATCGTCTCCAGATTCCGGTCCAACAGGTATACGGTGGCCCGTTCCACGCGAAGGAGTTCAACGCTTTTGCGAACGAGGATCTTCAGGAGCTCCGACAGATCGAGCGTGCGGCCCATCGCCTGCGCCAGTTCGTACAGGATCTCCGTGCGACGGCGAGCTTCCTCGATTCGACGTTTCATGCGCGCGGTGCGAATCGCGCGCTCGACGATCGCGGGGAGCAACTCCCAGTATCCGGCCTCTTTGATCACGTAGTCGGCAGCTCCCTGCTTGAGAGCTTCAACGGCCACGCGCTCGTTGCCGAGACCTGTTACGAAGATCACAGGGACATCGCACCGTCGGACGTTCAACACGCGGAGCAGCTCAAGGCCATCCATCCCGGGCATGCGGTAATCGGCCAGCACGACATCGAAGGTCTCCCGCTCTATGGCCTCCAAACCTTCGGCGGCCGTCGCGACGGCCTCGATGGCGGTCTCCGGGCCCAAGTGCTCCTTCAGAGCTTGTATTTCGAGCATTCGGTGATCGGGATTGTCGTCGATCACGAGGATGCGATACCCCGATCGTGACCCTCTGGCCAGAGGATCTCCTTCCACATGCTCGAGTGTTCTCTCACGCATCTCGATCCCTCCAGCCTGCTCCTGTCTTCGTGTCGGGCGTTCCGCTGATCCTCCGATTAGAGCGGAACGCCAATTCCGTGCCTCCGCTGCCCCCTATGGCGTCGGTCCCCCGAGGGCCGATTCCGGAGGCAAGGTATTGACCAAGATCCAGTAGAGCTTCATCTCTCGCACTTTCTCGATGAACTCATGGAAGTGAACGGGCTTCACGATGTAGGAGTTCGCCCCGTTCAGATAGCTCTTCACGACGTCGGCCTCTTGCTCGGAGCTCGTCAGCATAATGACGGGGATCATCTTGAGTATGGGATCGCTCTTGATCTGCTTCAGGACTTCGAACCCGTCCACCTTCGGCAGCTTGATGTCCAGCAGGATGAGCCCAGGGCGGGGAGCCGCTTCGGGATCCGCATAGCGGCCTCGGCGATAGAGATAATCGAGCGCCTCCTGTCCATCCTCGACGACGCGCACTTCGTTGAGGACGTTGTTCAGCTCCAAGGCGCGCTTGATGATCAGGACGTGATCGGGATTATCCTCGACCAGAAGGATGAGGATCGGTTTCATCGGTTCCTCCTTTCCGACGGAGAGGTGCGCACCGCATGCGCTGTGAGAGAGTTCGTCGGCTCGGTCGGATGAACCTCCGGCTTCAAGGGGAGAGTGAACCAGAATGTGCTTCCCTTTCCGAGCCCTTCGGATTCGACCCACACGCATCCGCCGTGCGCTTGGACAATTCGCTTCACAATGGCCAATCCCACACCCGTGCCTTCGTCGCCGTGGTATTTGCCTTCGATGCGGTAGAAGACCTCGAAGACCTTCTCTTGATGCTCAGGCGCGATGCCGATGCCGTTATCACGGACGAAGAAGGCGACGACGCCGGGAGATTCTTCGCGCGCGCCGATCTCGATCTCCGGTGGGACCTCCGGGCGGCAGAATCGCAATGCGTTAGTGATGAGGTTCGTCCACACCTGTCGGAGCCGTGTGCGTTCGCCCACAACCGTCGGCAAGGCATCGGCCACGTGAATGCGCGCGCGTTTGAGCTCGATCTGTCCGTGCAGTTCGGCGAGCACCTCCTCGACCAGCTCCCGCATGGGGATTGGGCGTCTCGGCTCGCGCACCCTTCCAATGCGGGACAGCTCTAGCAGTTCGGCGATGAGCCGTTGCATCTGCTCGGCATTCGCCTGAATACGCTCGAGGTAAAAGGCGGCGTTCGGTGAGAGGTTCTCCCCCAGTTCTGTCCGAAGCAGGGTTGCGAGCCCTTGGAGAGAGATGACCGGAGCCTTCAGGTCGTGCGAAACTGTGTAGATGAACGATTCCAGCTCTTCGGCCTTTTCCACGAGCTGATGTGTGCGCTCGACGACTTTTTGCTCCAGCTCTTCCGCGCGACGCCGAATTCGAGCCAGGCGCCAGCGATGCCCGCCATAGAGAAAACTCAGGGCGCCGATCCCCACCAGTCCCCAGAACCACCATCGTTGCCAGAATGGCGCACGAATTGTGAAGGCGAAGGCCAACGGCGACGACCACGCACCCTGATATTTCCGGGCGCGAACCTCAAGGAGGTATGAACCGGCGGGCAGATTGGAGATCCGCAATTCTCGACCTTCCAGAGCCGTCCACGCGTCGTGGAATCCTGTGAGCCGATATTCCACGCGCACCTGGCGTTCGTTGAGGAACGACAAGACGGCGATCCGCGCCATCAAGGTGTTGTCCTCGTAATCAACATCCAGACGGCGCGCCGTCGCGAGATCCGCCGACTGAAAAGTTCGCGTACCAAGTCGCACCTCTTGAAAGAGGATGGTTGGGGGAGCGCCGCGCGTCAGATCGAGCTGCGGATCGTAGCGGCTCAATCCCCCCATCGTCCCGAACCAGAGCGTCCCATCGGCATCCTCCCAGAACCCACCGGCATTCGACTCCGGATCGGCATATCCTTCTTCTACCCCGTAGTTGATGAACGTCGTCCCGTCGAACCGGTCTACACCGCGCGCCGTTCCAATCCAGAGATTCCCCTGCCGATCCGCACCGATCGAATAGACAGCGTCGTTAGTCAGCCCATCGCGCGTCGTGTAGTGTCGGAAGGTCTTTCCATCAAAACGCGTCACGCCGTGCGAGGAGTGATACCCGAACCAGATATGCCCGTTCGTATCCTCGCAGAGGAAGTACGGCTGATCGCTCGCCAGCCCCTCGCGCGTCGTGTATGTGCGCCAGCTCCGACCATCCCATCGCGAGAGCCCTCGATCGCCGGAGATCCACACCCATCCGCGCCGATCCACAAGCAGGCGCGCATTGGAGAACGTCTGGCCTTCAACCCGAATGGGCTCAAGGCGCGACGCCACCCACCGGAAGACGCCCTGAGACATGACGGCGATCCATATCGCGCCCGCCTGGTCCTCGGCCAAGGCGACGACGACGCCAAGGCGGGATAAGATTCGGTCCTTATAGAATCGCGCGCCGTCAAAGGACGTGATCCCCCTGCGTGTGCCGATCCAAAGCCATCCGCGGCGATCTTCCAAAAGAGCGAGGACATAATCGTCCGTCAGTCCATCCCGCTTCGTGAAGGTTCGCCACCGATGCCCATCGAAGCGGCTGAGCCCTCCGCTAGTCCCTACCCAGAGCCACCCCCGGCGGTCCCTCACAATGGGGCGCACGACATCGGAGCCCAGCCCATCGCTCGCACGATACGTCGTGAACGCGCGACTGTGGAATTTGTACAGTCCGCCCAGGACGCCGATCCATAGGATTCCTTCGCGGTCTTCCAGTAGGGCTCGCACATCGGTATAGGCAAGTCCGTGAGCTGCCGTGAGGAGGGTAGAGCGATCGCCCTCGATCTTGATCAGACCCTGTGGCGTTCCAGCCCATATGGTGCCGAAGCGATCTGCACAGAGGGCGGTGACGGGTTGGTTCGTGACGTGCTGTCTCACCAATTGGCCGCGCGCATAGACGCGCACGTCCACGCTGGTTCCCACCCAGAGCCGATGGGCGCGATCCTCGGCCAGCGCGCGCACGCTCCGCCCCCTGAGTCCTTCCGGGTCAAAGACGACAAAGCGGGCGCCGGTCCAGCGGGCGAGTCCCGCTTCCGTCCCCACCCAGAGCCGACCATTGGCGTCCATAAAGAGGACGTTGACGCGCGGATCCGGAAGCCCGTCGGCCACCGTATACGTCCGCCACTGCTGCCCATCGTAGCGGCTGACTCCTCGAGGCGTCCCACACCACATCCTCCCCTCTCGATCCCGCGCCAGCGACGTGACGCGGTCGTCGGCCAGACCGTCGGCCCTTGTATAGGCGCGAAACTGCCGCCCATCCCAGATAAACACTCCCCCTAACGTCGCGATCCACAAGCGCCCCTGCGCATCCTCGAGAATAGCGTTGATCCAATCCTGCGCGAGTCCTTGAGGAGGGCCATAGACGGTGAAGGAAACACCATCGTAGCGATTCAATCCCGCTTGCGTTCCAATCCAGAGATATCCCGCTCGATCCTGATAGAGTGCTTGCACGACGGCTTGCGAGAGGCCTTCGGTTGCCGTGTAACGACGGAAGTAGTATTGCTCAGCGGTGGCCGACGAGGTCGCGATCAGAAGTCCCATGGCGCTCGCCATTACGCATCCACCCGATCCTTTGGGCAGACGTCTGAGTTGGCGAAGGATTCGCCCGACGCCTTCGCGGAGGCATCCTCTCGGACGCGTGCTCTCGGTGTTGTATTGCGTTCCGATCATATGTTGGTCGAGCGCTTCTTCTGTCCTTGTGGAGTGGCTTTCGGAAGGCGCTTATGGGATCGGAGGGCGCGACGAAAGCGTTGCTCTTGTGCCTTTCGCCATCGGTCAATGGACTCCTTGTTGAAGCGCCAATCCGTGCCGATCTTGAAAGCCGGTAATTCCCCTCGCTTCACGTAGCGGCGGACGGTGTCCGGATGCATGTTGAGGTACTCGGCCACTTCCTTGAGCGTGAAGACCACTTTCGGTACCGCCATCGCGTGTTCTCCTGCCTGATCTATGCCTATTCCGGCTATGCCGGATTTCAATATCGCCATGAGCGTATGACAAGGGCTGCGCTCGGTCAATACGGTGAATGCCGGATTTTTTCGGACATTGGTGCCGGAGGCTCTCATTGGCCGTGAGGGAATGGTGCCTCTCTCGGCCTTGGGGAGAGGAAAGGGCTCATAGTAGAATGGCGGGCGAATCCTCGCAGGGGAGGATGGGGGATGAATCTTCACGGAGGGCAACTGGTCGCCAAGACATTGAAAGCCGCGGGAGTCGAGGTTGTCTTCACGCTCTGCGGCGGGCATATTCTACCGATTTACGACGGATGCGTGGATGAAGGCCTTCGCCTCATTGACTTGCGGCACGAGCAGGCGGCCGTGCACGCTGCGGATGCATGGGCGCGCTGTACGGGAAGACCGGGAGTCGCCGTTGTGACGGCCGGACCGGGCGTGACCGATAGCGTCACCGGTGTGGCGAATGCCTTCCGAGCGAACAGCCCCATCCTCGTCATCGGCGGGCAAGCGCCGTCTTTCCAGTTAGGTCAGGGCTCGCTTCAGGAGATGGATCATGTTCGCCTGATGTGGCCGATTACGAAGTGGGCCGGACAGGTCCTGCAGACGGAGCGCATTCCGGAGATGATCGAAGTCGCTTTGCGCCATGCGATGGCGGGAATCCCGGGACCGGTCTTCTTGGAGATCCCGGTGGATGTGCTGATGAATCAAGTTTCGGAGAAGTCGGTGCGATTCCCCCGGATGAGGATGGAGCCTCAGGAGCTGCGTCCTCGACCGGAAGCAATTCGACAGGCTCTCGCGGTGTTGGCGGAGGCCAAACGGCCTGTGCTCATCGCTGGGAGCAACGTGCGGTGGTCCGAGGCACACCGGGCGCTCGCGCGTTTTGTGGAGCGGCTCGATCTGCCGACCTTCACCAATGGCCTGGGGCGCGGCGCGCTGCCTCCCGACTCGCCTCAGCTCTTCACCCACGCACGACGTTATGCGCTCCGGCATGTGGATGTGCTCATTCTCGCCGGAGCGCCTCTGGATTTCCGTCTCAACTTCGGGCGGGAGTTGCCCGCCGAGGCCAAGATCATTCAGATGGACCTCGATCATACGGTCATCGGACAGAATCGTTCTGCTAATGTGGGGCTTGTTGGCGATCTGCGCGTGATCTTCGAGCTGCTCATCGAGGCGGCGGTGGCCGAGTATCCGACCGTGCGCTTCACGGCTTGGCGCGATCAACTGCGCGAAGTAGAATGGGAGCACCAGCGGGAGTGGGAACCGCGTCTTCGATCGGAAGCCACCCCCATTGATCCCCTTCGCCTCTGTCGGGAGCTGGCCGAATTTGTGGACGCTGAGACGATCGTCATCGGAGATGGAGGGGATATCGTCTCGCTGGCGGCGAAAGTGCTTCCGGTCTTTTGGCCTGGGCAATGGATGGATCCAGGGCCTTTCGGATGCTTGGGCATCGGTGTGCCCTTCGCGATCGCTGCGCAAGTGGCGCATCCGGGGAAGCGCGTCCTCGTCCTTTTCGGCGACGGGTCTTTCGGATTCAACGGTTTCGAGTTCGATACGGCGGTACGCTTCGGACTGCCGATCATGTCGGTCGTCGGCAATGATGCGGCCTGGGGACAGATTCGTCGCCCGCAGATCGCCGTGTATGGGGAAGAACGGGCCGTGGCCACGCGCTTGCGACTCGCGCGTTACGACCGCGTGGTGGAAGCCCTGGGCGGATATGGGGAATTTATTGAACGACCTGAGGAGATCGCTCCGGCTCTGCACCGCATGAAGGCGTGCGGGCGACCCGCTTGCCTCAATGTCCATATCGCCGAACAGCCGCCGAGTTTCGGAGAGAAGTATTTCTGAAGAACCGACGGGCGCCCATTGCGCCGCTTCTCCGGATGCACCGACCTCCGGCACGCACTTCCGTGCGGCGCTCAGGAGGCGGGGGGCGCGTACACGTCCTTCAGACACTCCTCGGGATCGGGATAAGGGCTATTCTCGGCCCATGCGATGGCCTCATCCACCTCGCGCACGACACGCGCCTCCACCTCGCGAAGTTCGGCCTCCGTGGCAATTCCTTGCGTCGTGAGGTATTCAGCCAGACGGACGATCGGATCCTTCGCCGCCCACTCTTCGAACAGCTCTCTCGGGACGTAGAAGGCATCGTCGTGCGCGGAATGTCCTGTCATTCGGAAGGTCTTGCACTCCAGGAGCGTCGGCCCTTCGCCTCGTCGGGCGCGCTCCACCGCGCGCGCCGTCGCTTCATAAACGGCCAGCACGTCATTGCCGTCCACGATCTCTCCCGGCATGCCGTAATTGACGGCACGATCCGCGACGTTGGGCACAGCCATCTGCCGCCAGAGCGGCGTCGAGTAGGCGTATTGATTATTGTTGCAGATGTAGACGATGGGCAGCCGGTGAACAGCGGCGAAATTCAACCCCTCGTGCCAATCGGCGCGGCTGGTCGCTCCATCTCCGAAATAACAAACAGCTACGCGCTCTTCTCCACGCAGCTTGAAGGCGAGCGCACATCCGGCCGCGACGGGAACCGTATCGGCCATGTGGCTGGGAAAGGCGATGACGTGTCGCCGAATATCCCCCATGTGCATGTTCCCATCCTTGCCGCTGGTCACGCCCGTCTTCCGGCCCATATACTGAGCCATGATCTGCTTGAGCGGGATCCCACGAATCAGGAAGACGCTCATATCTCGATGACTCGGAGCGACGACGTCATCCGGTCGGAGTTGAATCGCGCTGCCTACGCCGATGGCCTCTTGGCCGCGCCCGACATAGACGCCGCCAACGATTTTCCCCTGACGGTACAGGACGCGCTCGATGCGATATTCAGCCTCCCGCGTCAGGCGAAGATAGTAAAACATCTTCATGAGCAGCTCTTTCGGCAGCATATGTCCCCTCCGCGCTCCCGCATCCGATCCTTCGCCTTGTTCCTCAGACACCCCATCCGTATTGCTGCTCATATTCGGGAGCCGTCTCTGTGCGCGCGGGGCGCGCCGGAGGTCGGCCATAGGTCTTGAGCAGCTTGTAGCGGATGGCATCTATGAGCGCTTGGTAACTCGCCTCCAGGATGTTCTCGGAGACGCCGACCGTGCTCCAGCTCTCTTGGCCGTCGCTCGTTTGAATGAGGACGCGCACTTTGGCCGCCGTGCCCCGCTCGGCGTTGAGTACGCGAACCTTATAGTCGGTGAGTCGCAGGTCGCTCACGCAGTGGAAGAACGAGCGGAGTGCCTTGCGCAGCGCGCGATCCAGGGCGAGCACCGGCCCCTTCCCTTGAGCGATCACCTCTTCGACGTTCTCCCCGACGCGCAAGCGCACGGTAGCGATCGAGCGAAGGCGCCCATCACCCGTGCGCTCGCTCACCACACGAAAGGCCTCCAACCGAAAGAATTCGCACTCCCCATGCGCCGCCTCTTCGAGCAGCAAGCGGAGCGAGCCTTCCGCTCCTTCAAATTGATAGCCGTCGTGCTCAAGGGCCTTCAACCGCTCCAGAAGCGCTCGAAGCCGCTCGTCGTCGGCGCCGAGATCAATGCCCATCTCCGCTGCCTTGTAGAGGAGATTGCTCCGACCGGAGAGGTCGGAAACCAAGACGCGACGCGCGTTGCCGACGGCCTCCGGGGGAATATGCTCGTACGTGGAGGGATCCTTGAGCACAGCACTCACATGTACGCCCGCCTTATGGGCGAAGGCGCTCCGGCCCACAAACGGTTGGGCGGAGCGCAGCGGCATATTCGCCAGCTCGCTCACAAAACGCGCGACCGAGGTGAGCCGTCGCAAGGCCTCCGGCCCGATCGTCATACACCCCATCTTCAACTCCAGAATGGGGATGATCGAGCAGAGATTCGCATTCCCGCACCGTTCGCCATACCCGTTGATCGTCCCCTGTACATGGGTGACGCCATGCTCAACGGCTGCAATGGCGTTCGCGACGGCCAGGTCCGAATCATTATGCGTGTGAATTCCCAACCGCGTGCGGAGGCGAGGGCGCACGGCATCAATCATCTCGGTCAGATGCTGGGGGAGCGTCCCGCCGTTCGTATCGCAAAGGACGATCACATCGGCACCGGCGCGCTCAGCCACGAGAAGTGTGGCCAGGGCGTACTCGGGATTCGCTCGGAACCCATCGAAGAAATGCTCCGCGTCGAAGATGACCTCTCGCCCCGCTGCTTTCAGGTGGGCGATGGAATCGCCGATCAACTCCAGGTTCCTCTCAAGCGTCGTGTTGAGCGCCGTGGTGACATGCCGATCCCAGCTCTTCCCAAAGATGGTGACCGTCGGCGTCTCCGCCTCCAGGAGGGCGCGAAGGTTCGGGTCTTCGTCCGCGCGATGTCGCGGATGACAGGTGCTGCCGAAGGCCACCAGTCGCGCCCGACGCAACCGCAAATGGCGCGCGCGCTTGAAAAACGCAGCATCGCGCGGATTGGACCCCGGCCATCCGCCCTCGATGTAGTCGATCCCCAACTCGTCGAGCTGGCGCGCGATCATCATCTTGTCTTCGACCGAGAAACAGATCTCCTCTCCTTGCGTCCCGTCGCGCAACGTCGTGTCGTAAATCTCGATTCTCCTCATCTTCGACCTCCTCCATGCTGAACGCGGAGTCGGAAAAATTAAAAGGGCCATTATCCGTTGCAGCGGATAATGGCCCTCGCCCGTTCCGTGATGGCTGAGCCATCACCCGCTGCCCGACGCGGGCAGAATAATAATGAGAATGGCAAGGGTGAAGGTGGGCCGAGGATCACATCCGGTCGCACCAGAGCGTTCAGCTCGATGCGCGCTCACCATCCTTCTTTTCTCAACCGGCCCCCACATAAGGCATCTCGCCAAAAAGTGTACACGAGGCACACGAAAACGCAAATTGAAAGTTTTTAGCCCGATCTAAATTTCCCTTATATCCCGGTGGAACGGTGCGCCACCGAAGAACACAGGATGTGCGCGACCCATGCCGGGGTGACCGAGATCTTGATATCGGGCCTTGGCAGCGGTGGTGATCCAACAGTGCCCCGAGGACTTCCAGAGGGCTCTCTTCAGCGATGGTTTATCCGGGCGGCTCCTTTTATTCCCCTCAGTGCGAGCTTCTCATCGTAGGTGATCTCTCCAGCCTACCCCGAGAGTCTCACTTCACGCGTTCGAGCACAGCGACCGCCAGGGCAGCATGGGCGATCGCTCGAATCTCTGGGCTCGTCCAGCTCGAGGCCAGTACGGCCAGACGCGAAGGCTCATGCTCTCTCCGAGCGAGCGACTGGACAGCCCGAATCACCAGAGGCGCAAGATCCTGTAATCCTACACCACGCACGGCCACAAAGTCGCGGATTTCGATCCTGATCCCCGCTCCCGTTCCATCGAGATCAAGGTGCGTCTTGTTGAAAAGATCAATAGCTCGAACGAGCGCCATCTCTCCTTGGGGAGGATCGTGGGGCAGCAAAGCCGTGGCCAGATACAGCTGAGCGCGTGCTTTCCCTTCTTGGGGAAGAACCTGTTCAAGCCGGTTCTGTAGGTGAGCGAGAAGTTCGGTTCTGCGTTCCGGTTCCTTCAATCGCTCGAGAACCTGAGCGGCTGCGATTACGCTTCTCTCCGCATTCTCTACCGCCAGGGCATGCGTCTTCGCTTCTTCAAGCGAGTCCTTTTGAAGGAAGTGAGCCACGGCCTCCAGGTGGATGAGATCGGTCATCTCTTTACGGAGTGTTCGATCCCTGATTCTGGAAGCAGCGGAAAGAGCTCTCTCGAAATCGCCGCGTCCTGCGAGAAGGTGAGCGGCATTGGCCATTAGCGCGTCATGCGTCGGATCGTCTCGGGCTGTGTGAGCCTCGGCAATCATGTCTTCAGCTTTCTTCTCCGCCGGAATCAGGCGCTCTTGATCACGACGTTCAATCTGAGCGATCGCGGAAGCCGGGAGTCGACTCGCCACGAAGGTCAATAGGCTCTCGATCCGTCCCAACAACTGAGGAGCGAACCGTTCCGCTTGAGGGTGAATGTTCATAAGGGCCCAATAGATGTGAGACGGTATGCGGGAAGTCGAGAATGCGATGTGCGCGAGTTGCTCCACTAAGACATCAAGATACACGCGCGCCAGCTGGGCATCTGGTGGAGGGGGATCGGCAAGCGGAAATCGGTTCGGTAGGTTCACTCCCGGAATGGCATAAGCGCCCAACCAATACAGGCCCTCTAGATCCTTTCGCATCGCCGCCTGATGCAGGGCGGAACGAAAGAGCGCATCCGCTAAGGAGGGGTTCCTCCTCTTGAGGCGGAAAAGGAGATCAACCAGTGAGAAAGTCACTGCATGCTTCAAACTCAGCGTGATCAGCTCGTGGAGCTTCTGTTCATCCGTCTTGTGATCATCCGCCCAAGAACGAGCGAGTGCGGCGATCGCTCTGGCTTTCCATACCGCGTCGGCCTTAAGGCGATTGAGCACCTCTCCTAAAAACTCAACCGTCTGAAGCTGCGGCACGTTCGAGCAGTGTTTCCCACAAGAGGTCCACATCGTAGGGAGTGTGGAAAGCCACTCGTTGCTTAAGCCTTACCATCCGGTCCGCGAGGGTTTCAAAATCCACCTGAGCGAGCGCCTCTGCCGCCGCGCGTAGGAGCCGGCGCGCTCGCTCCGGCTCGATCTCCCCCACTAGGTGTCCGATCACAAGGGCTCCGTGAGCGAATCGGAGGGGATGACGCTCCTCTTGAAGCATCCGTTCGGCCTGTTCGAGCATGAGGATCGCCCACGCTCTCTGATCTTGAAGATCCTGAGGCTTCCGAGGCCATCCTAGGTCAGACGATGAGTACGGGACGACCACACCGAACATGAGTGAGAGCGTGATGATTCGCTTCATTGTCCCTATCTCCGACTCGGCATCACCTTTGAGATTTCCGACTCCCGTGACGGTCGGAGCGTCCAGGCCAGCCAGAGAAGTAACCTGCTCCGATGGGGATCTCGTCTCGACCACTTCTGCGCCGCCTGTCGAAGAACGAGGTATGTGTCGTTCGCATCCCTCTGTTCGTGTACCTCCTCAGAGGCGCATACTGAGACAGAGTCACCCTCCGAAAGGGATTCACCGATAGGTCCAACCACGCCGCATACGAGCGACCCTCCTCCTGAGCAGCGGACGATGCATCCATCAGGGTCTCCCGGACTATTGCAGCAGGGCGTTCCCGTGCAACGGGACAGATCCGCGCAGCACAAATTCTGTGCCCTCGCAGCTAAAGGGTGCATTCCCAACGATAGTCCCAAAAGTAAGATCCATCCTAAACACCGACCATTTTAATCGGTCAGCCTCACACGGGCTGGCAAGCTATCTCAGCTTGCCTTGCCCTATCCTAGACGTTTCGCGCGAAATGTCAAATAAAAAAAACGATCGCTCGATAATTTTTCCTTATGACGAGCTTGAGTGTGATCTCGCGAGGGCAGCCGCATGGTGGGCTTGGGAGAATCGAGGGTCCAAGCCTCTCGCCTTGAAAGCTGAGGGACAGGCCCGCATAATGCGAAGGATGACGGAGGGGAGATGATGAGGGGGCTGGCGACGCGCGTCGAAGAGAGGGTGTCGGGTGCGGCGAGACTCGATCGTTCGATCATAGGGTTGGGGCTTATCCTCCTTTTTGCCCTCGCGCTCCGATGGAGCCATTTGGGGACGCGAAATATCTGGTTCGACGAGGCCTGGTCGTGGTATATCTCGCAACAGCCCTTGGGGGTGATCCTCGAAGAGGGACGGAGCAACATTCATCCTCCCTTCTTGCACATCGTGCTGAAGCTCTGGACGGCTCTCTTCGGCGATAGCCGAGTGGCCTTGCGCATGCCCTCGCTTCTGGCCAATGTGGGAACGATCGGGCTCGTGTACGTGCTCGGGAGGTGGTTGCTTTCTCGTCAGGCGGCGCTTCTGGCCGCGTTCTTTCTCGCTCTCTCTCCGCATCAGGTCTTCTATGCCCAAGAGGCGCGGATGTATGCGCTGGTGAGCGTCCTCACTCTGGGGGCTGTTCTCGCGCACGTTCGACTCCTTCGGGAAATGGGGATGCTTGCAGGGTCGGTCGCTTGGGCATCGTCTGAGCGTCGCCTTCTCGGGTGGGCATTCATCTACATGCTCTCGGGAGCACTGGCGCTCTACACCCATGTCTTCGGCGCGCTCATGCTCATGGCGTTGGCCGTGCACTTTCTCGGCCTTATCGCATGGCGATCTCGTCGGGGCGAACTTTCGGCTCCGCCGAGACTCCTTGTGCGCCGATGGGCTCTGTGGCAACTGGGTCTTGGGCTCCTTTATGCGCCGTGGGTGACGACGTTCATTTATCAGGTCTTCTCCCGACCTCGGCAAGGTTGGCGTCCACCGCTTGAGGCGCTGACATTTGTCGGAGAGTACTTCCTCTTCTTAGGGAAGATGTCGGTTGGTGCGTTCGTCTATCCCCAGGGGGTATACTATGCCCTGAAGAATCTGCTCGAGTATCGGTGGACGGGCGGGATGCTCCTTCGAGCATGGGAGAACCTGTCGCTCTATCCCCTGGCCATCGGGATAGGCGTTTTCCTCCTCTGGCGGGGGACACGCGAGGTCGGAGGGATGAGTCTTCTGTCGGCGCTCTTTTTCCTCCCGGTGATTTTAATCGGTGGTGTCTTGCTCGTCATTCGGCAGTACATGGACTTCGGGCGTTATCTCATGATGATCACGCCCTACTATTTTCTCCTTCTGGCGGCGGGCGTCATGACCATCCGGGCGTGGGGGACGCGGGGGCTGGCGATTGGGCTCGTGAGTCTCCCGATGGTGCTCGGTTTGAAAGCGCATTATCGCGCGTCCTCGTTCGACAGCGATTACCGTCCTGTTGCTGCCGTGTTGATGCGGGAATGGCAGGCGGGAGATCGAATCCTTGTAGACCCTGCCTATGTAGATCGGTGCTTGCGCTATGAGTTGAGGAAGACGCCGCTCTCTCAGGCCTTACCCCCAGCAGCCCCCCCCGCTATGTCCCTCCGCGATCAGCTTCGAGAGATACGGAGCGCGCGCGTTTGGGTCGTGCTCGACTATCGGTCCTTGGATTTCCGGCGATTCGCGGCACCCGAAGGAGGACGCGTTCTGGGGGAGTGGAAGGTAGAGTGGGATCGCTGGTTTCCCGATTCCGATTCGCGCATCCGGGTGCTGCGGTTGCGGCGTCAGACGTGAAGCATGAGCAAGGGAGAGCGATGAAGCTCTTGGAAGCCATGCGGGCGTATGATTACGAGCAAGTGATCGTCCTGAATAACAACGCCTCAGGTTTGCGAGGATTCATCGTCATCCACGATACGACGCGGGGCCCGGCCCTAGGGGGGATTCGCGTTCGTCCGTATGCAGACGAGGAGGAGGCATTGACGGATGGACTTCGGCTGGCGCGCGCGATGAGCTATAAGGCGGCGATGGCCGATCTCCCCTGTGGGGGTGGGAAGGCCGTGGTGATTGAGTCTTCGGACTGGGATCGCGAGCAGGCGATGCGGACACTCGGGCGGTTCATCGAGAGTCTGCGAGGACGATTTCGCACGGGTCGCGATCTTGGTGTCACGGAGGAGGATCTGCGGATTCTGCGCGAGGAGACGCACTATGTGGGATGCGAGGGTGTCGAGTCCGATGAGTACACGGCGCTCGGTGTGATCGAAGGGATGCGGGCATGCTTGGATCATCTGGCGGGGGCGGCGGAGCCTTCAGCGAATCCCTTCTCTGGGATCACAGTTGCCGTGCAGGGGGTAGGGCGCGTGGGATGGGCGATCGCGCGGCGTCTCTCTGAGGCTGGGGCGCGAGTGATCGTTGCCGATGTGGATGAGCGCCGAGCGCGCGCCGCCGAGCGCGCATTCGCGGCCCAGGTGGTTTCGCCTGAGATGATCTATGAGGCACCGGCCGACGTCTTCTGTCCATGCGCAGTAGGGGGTGTCATTACTGAGCGGACGATCGCGCTGTTGCGGGCGCGCGTGATCGCGGGCTCGGCCAATAACGTGCTCGCCGATGATGCCCTCGGGTGGATGCTTTGGGAGCGAGGGGTCCTCTACGCTCCCGATTACGTGATCAACGCAGGCGCTCTCATTCATGGAGCGAACGTGTCCTTGAAGGGGAAGCGGGAGAATGAGGCCGAAGTGCGGCGGATTTACGAACGCGTGCGGGAGATCTTGATGCTCGCTGAACAGCAGCGGATGCCGACGAACCTCGTGGCCGATCATCTGGCCGAGAGCCGACTGAAGGCGGCCAAGACCTATCGCGATCTCTTTTGGGGAGAAGCCGGGGATGTCTCGGGCGGGTGCTGCGCGTGATCTGGGAAGGTTCACCTATTCGGACTGTGGCGCGAAGCGGAGCCGTTGTCTCGAGGCGCAAGCTTTGATAACGTCTCCTTCTCGGCGGGAGAAGAGATGCGTTCGTCGCCGTGTGCGGAGAATATGAGTAGGAGGGGTGGAGCAATGAGCGATCGGAGAGGACGGCAGCGTCTCGCCCTTGTCCTCGTGCTCGTGAGCGCGTGGGGCATGGGCTTTTCGCCGTGCGCGGAAGAGACAGCGGATCTCGTCTTGCGCGGGGGGAAGATCGTGACGATGAATGCGAGACAGCCAGAAGCGGAAGCGATCGCGATCGTCGGACGTCGGATTGCGCGGGTGGGGAGCGCTCGGGAGATCGAGCCGATGATCGGTCCTCGCACGCGTATTATCGAGCTGAAGGGACGGCTCGTCGTTCCGGGATTCATCGAGTCGCACGGGCATTTGCTTGGGCTTGGGCAGAGTCGGCTCATCCTCGATCTCCGGGGGGCCGAAAGCGCTGAGGAGGTCGCCAGGCGTGTCGCAGCGAGGGTGAGGGAGGCAAAACCTGGGGAGTGGATCATCGGTCGCGGGTGGGATCAGAACGAGTGGCCGCAGAAGGAGTTCCCCACGCATGAGGTCTTGGATCGGGTGGCGCCGGAGAATCCTGTGTACCTGACGCGCGTGGATGGACATGCCGCGTGGGTGAATCGGCGCGCGCTAGAGCTGGCTGGGATCACGCGTGAGACGGCGGATCCTCCGGGTGGGCGTCTCCTTCGCGATGCCGAGAGACGTCCAACGGGGGTGCTCATTGATCGCGCGATGGACCTGGTGGCGCGTCACATCCCGCCGCGCAGCCGCGAGGAGAACAAGCGTGCGCTGCTTCTGGCCATCGAGGAGTGTCTGCGTTCAGGGATCACAAGCTTCCATGATGCTGGCTCCAGCCGCGAGGCGATTGAACTCTACAAGGAGCTGCTTCGAGAGGGTGCGCTTCGGCTTCGCCTCTACGTCATGATCAGCGGGCGGGATGAGGCGCTGCTGGACGAGTACCTTCAGCGCGGGCCGGAGATCGGGCTCGGCGAGCACCATCTGACGATTCGAGCCATCAAACTCGTCGCCGATGGTGCACTCGGCTCGCGCGGTGCGGCGCTGCTGGAGCCTTATGCGGATGAGCCCACGAGCTCAGGATTGCTGCTTCTCTCCGAGGAGGAGATCTTTCGAATCGCTCGTCGAGCGCTCGCCGCTGGCTTCCAGGTCAACACGCACGCCATCGGGGATCGCGCCAATCGCATTGTGCTCAATGCCTATGAGCGCGCTTTCCGTGAGTTCCCGAGCATTACAGACCACCGCTTTCGGATCGAGCATGCGCAGATTGTGGATGAGGCGGACATCCCGCGCTTCGCTCGACTTGGTGTGATCGCTTCGATGCAGGCGATCCACGCGACGTCGGACATGCCGTGGGTGCCGGCGCGGCTTGGCGAAGCTCGAACGCGCGAAGGGGCGTATGTCTGGCGAAAGCTCCTGGCAAGCGGCGCGCGCATCGCCAACGGATCCGACGCTCCGGTCGAGCCGGTGAATCCGCTGCTCGGCTTCTACGCCGCGATCACCCGACAGGATGAGCGGGGAAATCCTCCGGGCGGATGGTATCCGGATCAGCGGATGACGCGGGAGGAAGCCTTGCGCTCCTTCACGCTCGATGCTGCGTACGCGGCGTTCGAGGATTCTCTGAAAGGATCTCTGGAGCCGGGGAAGCTCGCGGATCTCGTCGTTCTCTCCCGGGATATCATGACCATTCCGCCGTCGGAGATCCTCCGCACGGAGGTTGATATGACGATCGTGGACGGCCGGATCGTCTATGAGCGGCCGGGTGTGCGACCGTGAAAGATCCGGTGCGTCCCCGAGGGGAATTTCAGGTTGAGAGGACATGAGTCATGCATATCGTTCGAAGCAATGTCGGATGGATCGAAGTGATCTGCGGGGGGATGTTCAGCGGCAAGAGCGAAGAATTGATCCGCCGATTGCGTCGGGCGCAGATCGCGCGGCAGAAGGTGCAGGTCTTCAAGCCCCGCGTGGATGCGCGCTACAGCGAGAATGAGATCGTCTCGCACAGCCAATGGCGGTTGGAGGCTGAAGTCGTCAGCTCCGCGCGCGAGATCCTTCAGCGCGTGCACGAGGATACAGAGGTTGTCGGCATTGACGAAGGGCAATTCTTCGACCTGGATCTCGTGGAGGTATGCAACGAGCTGGCCAATCGCGGCAAGCGCGTGATCGTGGCGGGATTGGATCAGGATTATCGCGGGCAGCCCTTCGAGCCGATGCCACAGCTTCTGGCTATCGCCGAGTATGTGACCAAGACGCTCGCCATCTGCGTCCGGTGTGGGAATCCGGCGAACTATTCGCAGCGGCTGGTTCCGAGCGATGAGCGCGTGCTTGTCGGAGCAGCCGGCATATATGAACCGCGATGTCGGAGATGCTTCGTCCCGGGCATCGCCCCGGCGGAGGCGATAGTCGAGCAGTCGTCATGATCGAATCCTTGTGGAAGCACGTCTCCTCGGTAGAGCTCTGGCTTCGCGTGATCGCGAAGCTCATGGAGATCGCACTCATCTTGGTCCTGGCGCGGCTCGCGGTCCTCTTGGGTCGGAGGATCCTCTCCCGCGCGCTGCGTCCGATGAGCGGACGTCGGTTGTCGAGCGAAGCGGCGGAGCGTCGCGCGCGCACGCTCCTGGCGATGACGCAGAGCTTGATCGCCTACATCGTCTTGATCGCCGCCGTTCTCATCATCCTGGGACGATTGGGCGTCTCGACGGGATCGCTGCTCACCGGAGGAGCGATCGCCGGCCTCGCGGTCACCTTCGGCGTTCAGAATCTCATCCGCGATTTCTTCACGGGCATCGCTCTGCTCATCGAAGATGCCTTCACCATTGGAGATCGCATCACTGTCGCGGGGGTGACGGGCGAAGTCATCGAGATGGGGATGCGCATGGTGAAGTTGCGCGACGACGATGGCACGGTGCATCTGGTCCCTTACGGAGCGATCCAAACGGTGAGTAACCGGAGTCGAGCGCGCGAGCGCTCGATCGTCGAGACGGTTCGCACGGCTCCCGAGGAACCGCCGCTTAAGGAGATCGTCGGAGAATGAGGGGGAAGCGGTTCCTGGCTCTGCTCGCTATAGTGACGGTGTTCGGGTTCGCCATCGTTCTCCTTGCGTCCTTGCGCCATTCGCTCGAACGCGAACGCGCGCTCCGTCAGGGGCGGATCTTCCCGCCGATGACGGTGCACGTGCTCGGGGAGGGGGATGAGGAGCGGACTCTCCCTTCGGGGCGGAAGATGCTGCTCGTCTTCTTTCGATCCGATTGCCCGCAGTGCGAGCGCGAGCTAGCGCATCTGGAGCGCGTGTGCGAGCAGATCCCTGAAGAGCGGCTCGAGTGCGTGGCTCTCTCCTTCAGCACGGAGCCTCAGACGTACGCTTGGTGGCGGGCGCAGACGTTTCGCCGCTTGAAGATCGCTGTGAGTCGGGATCCGGATTTCGCCGAGCGGCATCGCGATTGGCTCATGGCCGTCCCGCTTGTGTTCCTCATCACCGAGCGGGGGACGATTCACGAACGGCATGCCGGAGAGCGGAGTCCGGACTATACGCTCGCGCGCGTTCGCGAATTCGTCCAATGAATCGGCGCGCGAGTCAAGGGATCGAGTCGGAGGAGCACATGTGAACGGATCACACGCGACTTCCTCTGCGCGCCTTTTGGCACGCGCGCTCTGGGCGCCGCGCGCTCTGGCCGCCGCCATCGAGGAGGGGCGCGCGGACTGGCGTCTGCCGGCCTTGGTGATCATCGGGGCGTTCGTGGCGCTGGACGCGCTCGCGCTCCCACTTTTTGTGAAAGCCATTCCTCGCATGGCGCCCGTCGGACTGAGTCCGGATATGCTCGCGCAACTGGAGCAAACGGCGCGTCTCATGCGCCCGATTCAAATTCTGCTCTCTCCGCTCGGATGGCTGCTCAAGTGGGCGTTCACAGCCGCTCTGCTCTTTGGCCTGGAGCTTCTCCTCGTTCGTCCGGCGGCCGGCGCCGAAGGTGCGCGCTTGGTTCCAGTCCGACGGTTCTTTGTCCTCGTCGTCTACGCGAACCTCGTTCTACTGATTGAAGCGCTTCTCAAAAACCTCATCCTTTGGCTCCGCTATTTCCTCAGCGGGGCGATCGTGCTCGATCCCGCGATCGGCTTGGATGTGCTTCTTCACCCCTCGGATCCCGCGCTCGCCGTCGTGCTCGCGCATGCGAACGTCTTCGAGGTGTGGTTCCTGACAATTCTCATCGGAGGTGTCGCCACGCTCTGTCGGTGTTCGCGTTCTCGGGCGGCGGCGCTCGTGCTTCCCGTTTGGGGACTGGGTCTGCTCGTGCGCGTCGGTCTGGCTCTTATGCGGGAAGTCCTCACGCGACAATTAAGCGGATGAGATCACCTCATCCCATCGCGCGCCGACGGCGCGGGCGCTCCTGAGTCCATGCGGAAAGAGAGGACACCGAAGAGGGACGCGCGTCTTCCGTCAGGAGGATGTCCTCCCAAGGGGGGCGGTGGACATCGGCGCGCCTGCGCGCGAGCAGTTCCGGATGTTCGAGCAGCTTCGCCATCCCTTCGATCACAGCCTCAAGCGGTCGCTCAGCGCGGGAGACGGGCAGAGAGAGTTCTTCGCGCAAGCGCTCGTCCAGATGTCGGATGAGCGATCCACCACCTGTCAGGACGATCCCGAGCTCATGAACATCAGCCGCGACATCAGGAGGGGCGGCCTCAATGACCGAGCGCACGGCGTTGACGATGATCCGGATTGGACGCTCAATCGCGCGTGCAATCTCGGCTGCCGTCACCTCGATCTCCTCCACCTCGCCTGTGACCACCGACTTTCCCAACACGCGCTTCCGCCCATCCGTGAGGAAGGGAAGCGCCGAGGCGAGTTCGATCTTCATCTCTTCCGCCGCTTGCCATCCGATGATCACAGCGCGGTGCTGCCGGAGGAACTCGAGGATCGCTTCGGTCATCTCGGCTCCCGCCACGCGCAGCGCGCGCGCCGCGATTAATCCATAAGCGGAGACGATGCTCACGGCTGTCGTCCCTCCACCGATATCCACGATCATCCTCGCTCGTCCGTCCGGCGGCATTGGCTCGATGCCCAGAGCGGCCGCTAACCCCTCCTCGACCAGTTGGACGCGATCCGCTCCAGCCTGCTGCGCGATCTCCCGTAAGGCGGCGCGCTCGATATCGGTCGCGGAGCTCGGGATGCCGATCACGATGTGGAGCCGGCGACCAAAACTGCGCACATGAGCGCGCTCCAGAAAGGCAGCGAGCATCAGCGCAGCGAGACGCTCATCGGCGACTGTGCCGTCGCGCATGGGATACCGCACGACGACATCGCGAGGCTCGCGTCCGAGCATCGCCCGCGCTTCGCGTCCGACGGCCACGAGTTCACCTGTACCCTTATGGATGGCGAGGACCGAGGGTTCGCGCAAAAGGAGGCCCCGATGGCGATCGTAGATCAATGTATTGGCCGTGCCCAAATCCACGGCCAACTCCTGAACAAACCATCGCCTCACGCGACGCCACAGCCTCGTCCCTGCGCGTCGTCGTGCCGTTGGAGACTGCACCGGATGCAGAGAACGCCACGAGGATATCTTCCCCGTAGAGAACCGCTCCCGGTGTGCGGCCCCTGAGCGCATCAGTTCTTCTCCCCGGGATGTTCGGCTTTCGTCCTCAGTGTGAGGGTCGGATCGTTCGCCAGAAGGAGAATCCGACGCCGATTGAGGGGATTCACGCCTTGGGGTTTGTAGATCACTTGGTAGCATCGTTCGTTTAACTCCTGCAGGATCTCTCGAGCAGCTCGCTCGGCCTCTTTGAGGGGATAGGCCTTGCCGCCGGTCCCTCGCACCAGTTGTCGGACCGCTTCCTCCGGTTTGAGCGCCTTTCGGCGCGTCGCCCCGCGCGTTCGATCTTCAGCCTGCAGCACGTAAACCAGAACATTCTCTCGGGCGAGATTGGCAAGCACGACCTCGGGGCGCATCCCGCTCTCCCTGTCGAAGCCGTCGGAGACAAGCACGATGACGCGTTTGGAATATCCGACCTGAAGGCGCAGGGCGTCATCGAGCGTCGCTTGCAGGGCGTCCCAGAGACGGACCTTTGTCGAGCCCGTGCGCTTCAGTCGCAGTCCCGCTTGTTCGAGCTTGTTTCGATCTGCTGTGAACTCCTCGAGGACTTCGGGTTCCTCGCTGTAGGCGATGATCATCATCTGATCGCCCTCATAGAGGCTGGCGCTCAGCGCCTTCACAACCTGAAGCAATTGTCCCGTCTCCGCGCGGAGCGAATCGCTCACATCCAGAAGGAGGGCAAGGCGAACCGCCGAGTAATCCGGTTGCACGGCCTCGATCTGTTGCTCGATCCCAGCGTCATAGAGTTCAAGCTTCTCGCGCGTGAGCTGAATCTCTGCGCGCTCGTCTTTCGGTTCCACGATCACATTGAGGAGGACGGAAGCGCCCATTCGTTCCATCACCTCGCGTCGCCCGGCTTGAGGCTCCCCCCACGCCGATCCCAGAGCAAGCAGGAGCAGGCTTCCGCCGACAAAAAGTCGGATCGCGCCGTGCAGCCACAGAGTGACGCGAACGTCGCGCATGGTCTCACCTATCCGGAGCCAGCCCCATGCCTTCTCGGTGGACGGATAGTCTCCTCGGATGCTCTTCTCTCACTGCGCGAGATCCTCGAGCAGGAGATGTCGGACGCCAATTCATCGAGTCATCCTACTTCTCGGACGCCGCTCCCTTCTTGTCCTCTCCGGAGGACGTCCCCTCCCTGGAGGATGTGCCTTCTTTCTCCCGACGCTCCTTCCGTGCGTAGTCGGTGAGATACCAGCCCGATCCTTTGAGGATGAAGCTGCTCTGCGAGATGATCTTCTCCAACCGTCCGCCGCAGCTCTTGCAGCGCGTGAGCGGCTTGTCGGTCACCTTCTGAAGAACCTCCAGGTGCGCGCCACATTTCTCGCACACGTACTCATAAATTGGCATCCTCGTTCCACCTCCTGATTCGGTGATCGCTTCCGTGTTAACGAAAATTCTAGCAGGAGCATCCTAACACTTCAAGGCGCCGAGTGCAGAGGCCTCTTCGACGAACGTCTATCCAGCTGCGGGAACGGGTGTTTCCCTTCTCATCAAGGCCCATTTCAAGAGAGGGGGTGCAACGAGCGTCGTCACCATGACCATGATGACGGTCGCTGAGAAGACCGCAGGAGTCACGACCGGCTCGCCGCCGAGGACGAGTGTCATACCGATCCCGGCGACGATGAGTCCCACTTCGCCTCGGGGAACCATTCCCAACCCAATAGCCAGCCGGTTGAGGCGTCGGTCTCGCACGGCCAGCCCGCAAGCTTGCTTGCCTAGGATCGCCACAGCGGTCAGAGCAAAGGCGAAGCCCAGGATGCCCTTCTGGGCGAAGCTCGCGAGATCGACTCGAATCCCCATTAGGACGAAGAAGATGGGGACCAGCAGTGTCATGACCGGATGCAGCGCATCCTCCAAGGGATGTTCGCCTCGGTCGAGAAAGTCTTGATAGTGCACGCGATCCAGAAGCAGGCCTGCAGCGAAGGCGCCGACGATTGTAGCCAGGCCGAAGACTCCGGCCAGATAGGCGAGCAAGAAGCAGAAGGAGACGCTCGTCACCAGCAACATGCCATGTACGCGGAGCTTCGAGGCGAGGCGAAAGAGCCTCGGAGAAAGGTGCTGCCCCACCCAGAGGGCAAGGGCGAGAAATCCCACGGATTTCGCGATGATCCAGAGCAGCTCACCGATCGGCACGTCGGCCTCGCCTTGATTGGCCGCTCGAATTATTCCGCTCACGACAGCGAGGACAAGAAGGCCTAACACATCGTCAATCACCGCGGCTCCCAAGATGATGCGCGCCTCAGGCGTCGCGATCTTTCCCAGATCGCGCAGCACGCGAGCCGTGATCCCCACGCTCGTCGCACAGAGCACAGCTCCGACATAGACGTGGGCGAGCCGATGCTCCTCCGGCAGAAAGAGCGCGGCGACGCCCCAGCCGAGGAAGAAGGGCGCCATGATGCCCACCATGGCCACGAGGAACGACGTGAGCCCAACCTGACGCATCTCTGAGAGATTCGACTCCAGTCCCACTTCGAAGAGGAGAAGGATCACCCCGATTTCGGCCAGCAAGGCGATCAGTTCCTCATTCTTGAGGAAATCCAGACCGTGAAAGCCGAGCAAGGAGAGGTTCCCGATGAGCATACCGACGATCAGCTCCCCGAGCACGGCCGGTTGATGGAACCGCTCGAACAGCTCGCCGCCGAGCTTCGCTCCGATGAGGATGATGACCAAGGCCAGCAGAACGCGCCCCACCACCTGATGATGGTCTGCCGGTGCCGACTCTCGCCCGAGGGCTGCGGAGAGAAGCAAAAGAAGAGCGACAGCACTCCACAAAATCCTCCTCATAGGGAGGAAATCTACCTTACCCGTTTGAACCTCGCCAGTCACAGGCTCCCCCTATCCCTTGGGGAGGGATCGTGGCATTCATGCAGACCAGGGAAGGAGCTCTCCTTCAAGGTGATCCGCGTTCACCCTCCTTCGCCGTAGCGCTCTTCGTACGTCTGCTTCAGACGATGGACGACTGTGGGGTCAGCGAGCGTCGTCGTGTCACCCAAGACGCGCCCTTCGGCGATATCGCGCAGGAGCCGCCGCATGATCTTCCCCGAACGGGTCTTCGGTAGCTCCGCCGTGAAGAAGATGGCTGCTGGGCGCGCCAGCGCGCCGATGCGCGTGACCACATAATTCATGAGCTCCTCTTTCAACTCGGTCGTTGTCGCAATACCCTCGCGGAGGGTGACAAAGGCGACCGGGACCTGCCCTTTGATCTCATCGGCCCTTCCGATGACAGCGGCTTCGGCAACGGCCGCGTGTTCCACGAGTATGCTCTCCAACTCCATTGTACTCAACCGATGCCCCGCCACATTGATGACGTCATCCACTCGCCCCAGGAGCCAGAAATATCCATCCCTGTCCTTGACGGCGGCATCGCCAGTGAAATACATGCCCGGGAAGCGCGACCAGTAGACCTGCACATATCGCTCCGGATCCCCCCAGATCGTGCGCGAGATCGCCGGCCAAGGACGCGTCACGACCAGATAGCCCGGCACTCCCGTGGGACAAGACTGCCCTGTCTCATCCACGACGTCGGCAAAGATTCCCGGCAGCGGACGCGCCGCCGAGCCCGGCTTCAGCCGCGTCACCCCTGGCAGTGGCGAGATCAGAATGCACCCGGTCTCCGTCTGCCACCACGTGTCCACTACCGGACAGCGCCGGCCGCCAATGTGCTCCCAGTACCAGAGCCATGCTTCCGGGTTGATCGGCTCTCCCACTGTCCCCAACAGCCGCAGCGAGGAGAGGTCGTGCCGTCGGGGATACGCCTCTCCCCACTTCATGAACGAGCGAATGGCCGTCGGCGCTGTGTAGAGGATACTGATGCGGTATTTCTCAATGAGCGCCCACCACCGATCCCGATCGGGATAGTCAGGCGCTCCCTCGTACATGACCGTCGTCGCGCCGTTACACAGCGGTCCATAGACGATGTAGCTGTGTCCGGTCACCCATCCGATATCGGCCGTGCACCAATAGATGTCCTCGTCCCGCACGTCGAAAATCCATTTTTGTGTGGCGGCCACGCCGACCAAATACCCCCCATGGACATGAAGCTGCCCCTTGGGCTTTCCTGTCGTGCCGCTTGTGTAGAGGATGTAGAGCGGGTCCTCACTCTCCATCTCCTCGCAGGGACACTCGCGCGGCGCTTGCTCCATCAACCGATGCCACCAATGATCGCGTCCTTCCCGCATCGGGACATGCGTTGCTTCGATGACCCCTCGATGCACAACGACGACGTGCTCGACATCGGGACATTCCGTGAGCGCTTCATCAGCATTCCGCTTGAGGGGAACGATTTGGCCCCGTCGCCATCCTCCGTCAGCCGTGATGAGTACGCGGCTGCCGGAGTCCAGGATACGATCGCGTAACGCTTCGGCCGAGAAGCCTCCAAAGACCACGCTGTGAATAGCTCCAATGCGGGCGCACGCCAGCATGGCGATAGGCAACTCGGGGATCATCGGCAGGTAGAGCGTCACCCTGTCCCCACGCCGCACGCCCAGCCCCTTGAGCACGTTGGCGAACTTCTGCACTTCGCGATGCAAATCCTGATATGTGAGCACGCGTTCCTCGCCCGGCTCTCCCTCCCAAATGATCGCCGCCTTTGTCCGCCGCCACGTCTGCACGTGCCGATCCACGCAGTTGTAGCAAACGTTCAATCGCCCCCCTACGAACCATCGAATCCATTGGGGAGGAGTCCCCGGCGTCGGCGGCGTCCACTCGAGCACTCGGTCCCAGGGACGAAACCAGTGAACAAATTCCTCAGCCACCCGTCCCCAGAATGCCTCAGGGTCGCGCGCGGCTTCCTCGTAAAGCCGCTCGTCGCGAATCCACGCCTGCTCGCGAAACGCCGCCGGCGGTTCAATGATTCGCTCCTGCGTGAGCAAAGCATCTACAGTTCGTGATGCCTCCATCTTTGTCCCCCTCCCTTGCCCTAATCGGACCCGCCTAGGCCCCTTGCGCGTTGGAGAGAAATTGTGCTCGCTTCGCGCGCGGAAGTCAATCGGCCTTCGCGTGTGAGCTCCGGCACGAGAGCGCTCCGCAGCTTCGAAACCCGGTCCCGGTCGAACCAGATCCCTCTCTGGATCCGCAATTGAGGGCGCACGAGTCGATGTGAGGTGTTCGAGCACGCCGGCGGCGGTGTGGTCGCAATCGGCTCTATTGCGCTCTGTGGCGGGACATCGTAGACTGGGCGGTGTGTGGACGCTCCGTCGCATCTTCGGTGTGGAAAAGCCCATCATCGGCATGCTTCATGCGCCGGCCCTGCCAGGGGCTCCGGGATTCGAAGGCGATTGGGAGCGCGTGCGCGCGCGAGTTCTGGCTGATGCCGAGGCGCTCGCTGAAGGCGGGGTGGATGGATTCCTGCTGGAGAATTTCGGCGATGCGCCCTATTATCCGCGTCGTGTTCCTCCACATACGGTGGCTTTCCTGACGGTCCTTGGCCAGGAGGTGAAGCGACGTTTCGCCAAGCCGCTCGGAGTGAATGTCCTGCGCAACGACGCGCGGAGTGCCTTGGCGATTGCGACAGCCATCGGAGCCGAGTTCATCCGGGTCAACATCTATACGGGAGTGCGCGTCACCGACCAAGGAGTGATCGAGGGGGAAGCTCATGTGCTACTCCGGGATCGCACCCTGCTCGGGAGTTCAGTGAAGATCTTCGCCGACGTCGCCGTGAAGCATTCGGCGCCGCTCGCTCCGCGAGATCTCGCCCTCGAGATTCTCGAGACCATTGAGCGGGGACGAGCCGATGCGATCATTCTCTCGGGAACGGCGACGGGCCAAGAGACGTCTCTGGAACGCCTCCGGGAGGCGAAGGCCATCGCCCGCACAACGCCTGTGCTCGTCGGCAGTGGGATGACGCTGGCGAATGTGGAGAGTCTCCTTCGAGAAGCCGATGGCGCGATCGTAGGCACGTTTTTCAAACAAGAGGGGCTTGTCCATCGCCCCGTGGATTCGGAGCGCGTGAAGGCGTTCATGCACCTCGTCCGAGGCTTGCGCCAGAGGCTCTCTTGAGCTATGTCAGAAGCTGGTTCCACTGTTGGCGTAAGCTATCGCGAATCTCCTCGTAGCTCTTCCCCTCGCGCCAAGCCCGGGCGATGGCGGGTTGAAAGACCTGTTCGTAGAACGCGCGCCCCATGCGCTCGATGATCTTCCGCTCGAACTCTTCAGGGGAAGCGAGCCGATGCCACCAGGGGATGGTGATCTCTTCGGGGCGGACGAGCGTTCGCGCCTGGCGCTTGAATTCCGCCAGCTCCTTCGGCTTGTAGCCATGCAGCTTGCGCGCGGCTACGACCTTGGCAACAGCCAGTCCATAGGTGCGAGCTTCCGATTCGGGCATCTTCAATTGCGTCACCGCCTTCAGCCGGTTCCATTCAGCGAAGACGTCGAAGCGCCGAATCTCCGCCTTCGGGGCGATCATGAGCGTTCCCTCCACGGCATATTGGAGGCGCGGCGGTGCCTTGAGGGAAGCGGCATCCGGCGCGTGAAAGCGGGATGGAATCTGTGTACAATAGCGGCGCATAACATCGTGAGAGGGCGCGAATATGGACTACAAGGAGAACATCCTTCAGCTCATCGGTCGGACGCCCTTGGTGAAGCTCAACAAGGTGACCCGAGGGATTGAAGCGACTGTTCTGGCGAAGCTCGAATCCATGAATCCCGGCGGGAGCGTGAAGGATCGCATCGGGATCGCCATGATCGAGCGAGCCGAACGGGAAGGTCGGTTGAAACCGGGGGGGATCATCGTTGAGCCGACCAGCGGGAATACGGGCATCGGACTGGCGCTCGCCTGCGCTGTGAAAGGCTACAAGGCGATCTTCGTGATGACCGATAAGGCGAGTCAGGAGAAGGTCCGATACTTGAAGGCCTTGGGAGCCGAGGTCGTCATCGTGCCGGTCACGGCCAAGCCCGATTCGCCGGATCACTATGTAAACACGGCCAAGCGAATCGCGCGCGAGACCCCTGGCGCCATCCTGCTCAATCAGTACGAGAACCCGGCGAATCCCGAGGCGCATTACCTCACGACAGGACCGGAGATTTGGGAGCAGACCGAGGGGCGGATCACGCACTTTGTCGCGGGCATTGGAACCGGCGGGACCATTAGTGGCGTCGGACGGTATCTCAAGGAGAAGAATCCCAAGATTCGAGTCATCGGCGCCGATCCCTATGGCTCGGTCTTCAAGACGTACAAGGAGACGGGACAGCTTATGGAGGCAACCCCATATTTGGTCGAAGGGATCGGGCAGGAGACGATCCCCGCCAACGTCCACATGAAGTACATTGACGAGATCATCAATGTCACCGATCGCGATTCCTTTAACATGGCACGGCGCCTGGCGCGGGAGGAAGGCATCTTCGCCGGGGGAAGCACAGGAACGATCGCCTATGCGGCGCTCAAAGTCGCCGAGCGACTGACGCGCGAGCACGTGGTCGTCTTCATCGTCTGTGATACGGGCGAGCGCTATCTCTCCAAGTTCTATTCGGACGAGTGGATGAAGGAAAAGCGACTCTTGGGCTTCGAGCGCCTGACCTTGGGAACGCTCCTGCAGATGAAGGACACGAGCATGGTGCCGCATCTGGTCGCCGTCGCTCCCCGGGATCGCGTCGCCGAAGCCTTGCACAAGATGAATCAGTACGGGCTCTCGCAACTGCCCGTGCTCGAAGAGGGACGCTCGGTCGGCAGCGTGCGCGAGGGACGGCTCATGGCGAGACTCCTCAAAAATCGCGATCTGCTTCACGCCCCTGTGAGCGAAGTCATGGAAGCCCCGTTCCCCGTTGTGAGCGAGAGCGTCGAGGTCGAAACGGCCGTGAAGTACCTCAAGCACTCTCCCGCCATCCTCGTGGAGGAATACGGTCGTATCGTCGGCATCGTGACGCGATATGATGTGCTCGATCTACCTGCCTGAAGGGTCGTGAGGAAGGCTTTCTTGACAATGGGTGAGTGCACCGTGTACTCTTTTCCCTTGAGCCTTGAGAACGCGGAAGAGGGGGAAGCTGTGAAGAAAGGCATCCATCCGGAATACGGAGAAGCAATCGTCACATGCGCCTGTGGTGAGACCTGGCGCACGCGCTCGACCAAGCGGGAGATTCATCTGGAGGTGTGTTCGGCCTGCCATCCCTTCTTCACGGGGAAGCAGAAATATGTGGATAGTGCGGGCCGCGTCGAGCGCTTCCAAAAGAAGTACGGGCAGCGCCCGGCCGGAGAGGCTGCGGGGTAGCGAGAGCAGTTGCGACAATTCGGGCCACAAGAGCTTGCCTTCTTGGAGGCAGGTGAGCGCTTGTGGCCCTCGATATTTCCCGGACGGGGATGTTCTCGATGGAGATGATAGGAAGACTCAGAGAGATCGTGGCGAAGTACGAGGAGCTGGAGACCCAGCTCGCTAATCCGGACGTGCTTCTCGATCACGAGCGATCCGTGAAGCTTCTCAAGCAGCGGCGGGAGCTGGAGCCGATCGTCGAGAAGTATCGCGAGTATGAACGTCTGCAGCGGGAGCTGGAGGATACGCGCGCGCTGCTCGCCGAGGAGACCGATGGGGAGCTGCGCGAGCTGGCGCGCGCCGAGGTGCATGCTCTGGAGGAGAAGCTGCACCGGTGCGAGCACGAGCTGAAGCTGTTGTTGCTCCCGAAAGATCCGAACGACGATCGAAACGTCATCCTGGAGATTCGCGCCGGGACCGGAGGCGCTGAAGCGACGCTCTTCGCAGCGGACCTCTTGCGCATGTATGCCCGTTACGCCGAGCGTCAGGGATGGCGCGTGCAGATACTCAACGTCTCCGAATCCGATATTGGGGGCATCAAAGAAGCCATCCTCCTGATCGAAGGTCGAGGGGCGTATTCTCGCTTGAAGTTTGAGTCCGGAGTACATCGCGTGCAGCGCGTTCCTGTCACGGAGGCCAGCGGTCGCATTCATACGTCGGCGGCGACGGTGGCCGTTCTGCCTGAAGCCGAAGAGGTAGAAGTGCGCCTCGATCCGAAGGATCTCCGGATTGACACCTTCTGCTCCTCGGGACACGGGGGGCAGTCGGTCAATACGACATATTCGGCCGTGCGGATCACGCATCTGCCCACGGGGCTGGTCGTGACCTGTCAGGATGAGCGCTCGCAGATCAAGAACCGCGAGCGCGCTCTGCGCGTGCTTCGCTCCCGCCTGCTCGAGCTGGAGCGGCGCAAGCAGCACGAGACCCTTTCGGCCGAACGTCGCCAGCAGGTGAAAAGCGGCGATCGCAGCGAGAAGATCCGCACCTACAATTTCAAAGAGAACCGCGTGACGGATCATCGCATCGGCCTCACCCTGTACACGCTCGACCTCATCCTGGACGGAGAGTTGGACGAACTAATCGAAGCCCTCATTGCGCACCATCAGACGGAGCGGCTGAAGGAACAGGTCACGGCCGTGTGAGCGGCGATATGTCCTCCTCGCTCCCTCCTTGACGATGTCGCCCTCTCCGCGTAAACTCACAGCCTAATTATGAACGATCACGACAAGACCATATCGGCGATGAGCCTTCCGGAAGGGCTCACCTTTGACGATGTCTTGCTCATCCCCGCCCGGAGCGAGATCCTGCCGACGGAGACTGATACGACGACCTTTTTCTCTCGGAACGTGCGGTTGAACATTCCCATCAGCAGCGCGGCGATGGATACGGTCACCGAGGCACACCTGGCCATCGCGCTCGCGCAGCAGGGAGGAATTGGAGTCATCCACCGTAATCTCTCGATCGAGGCGCAGGCGGCTGAGGTGGACAAGGTGAAGCGTTCCGAGAGTGGAATGATCGTGGACCCCATTACGATCACTCCGGATCGGCCGATCTCGGAGGCCCTGGCGATGATGGCGCATTACAAAATCTCGGGCGTTCCCGTTGTGGATGGGGATGGAAAGCTCGTGGGGATTCTGACGAATCGCGATCTGCGCTTTGAGACGCGCTTGGATCTGCGTGTCCGCGATGTGATGACCGGGCGCGAGAAGCTGATCACGGCACCCGTGGGGACGACGCTCGAAGATGCAAAAGTGATTTTGCAACAGCATCGCATCGAAAAGCTCCCGATCGTGGATGGGGATTTCCGATTGAAGGGTCTGATCACGGTCAAGGACATTCAGAAGGCGATCAAATATCCGAATGCGGCCAAGGATCATCTGGGGCGACTGCGCGTGGGAGCGGCGATCGGGGCGACGGGCGATTTCCTGGAGCGGGCTGCAGAGCTGGTCAAGGCGCGCGTGGACGTGCTCGTCATTGATACGGCACATGGGCATACGACGCGGGTGCTGGAGGCGGTTCGGCAGGTGAAGCGGAAGTTCCCCGAGGTTGACGTAGTCGCCGGAAACGTCTCGACGGCGGAAGCGACGCGCGAGCTGATCGCCGCCGGTGCGGATGGGGTGAAGGTCGGACAAGGTCCGGGGTCCATCTGCACAACGCGCGTGGTGACGGGCGCCGGTGTGCCGCAGATCACGGCGATCATGGATTGCGCGCGCGCCGCGCGCGGCACGGGCGTCCCCATTATCGCCGATGGCGGAATTCGATTCTCCGGTGACATCACCAAAGCCATTGCTGCCGGCGCCGATTGCGTGATGATCGGCTCCCTTTTTGCCGGAACGGATGAGAGTCCGGGGGAGACGATCCTCTATCAGGGGCGCACGTTCAAAACCTATCGCGGCATGGGATCCCTCGGCGCGATGATGGCCGGCAGCAGTGACCGGTACTCTCAGGATCTCGAACGCGGAAAGCTCGTGCCCGAGGGCGTCGAAGGAAAGGTCCCGTACAAAGGGCCGTTGGCGGCGATCGTCGAGCAATTGGTGGGAGGATTGCGCGCGGGCATGGGGTATTGCGGCTGTCGCACGATCCAGGAGTTACAAGAGAAGGCGCGCTTCATCCGGATCACGCCCGCCGGATGGCGCGAAAGCCACGTGCACGATGTAATCATCACCAAGGAAGCGCCTAACTATCGCCTCGAATGAGAGGGGATAGTTCGCGCCGGCACTGCCGCGCGTTCGCCGTGTCTTCCCTCACGCACGCTGCACTCATCCATAATCCAACGGCTGGGCGTCGGCAACCGGCGCGCGAGCAGGTCGCGCGCTTCCGAAAGCTGCTCGCCGAGCGCGGTATCACCTTGGACGTGCTGACGACATCGAGGCCGGGGGAAGCCACGCAGCTCGCCCGGCAAGCGGTGAGTGCGGGGGCGGAGTGCCTCATCGTCTGCGGCGGGGATGGGACGGTGAACGAGGTCCTGCAGGGGATTGTCGGCTATCCAGTCACCCTCGCCCTCTGGCCCGTCGGCACAGCGAACGTCCTCGCCCAAGCGCTTGGCGTTCCTCGTCGCGTGCCCGATCTCGTCCACATGGTCGCCGAGCATCGCGTCCGCTACCTGAGCCTCGGTCGGGCCAATGACCGATACTTTGCGGCGATGGTCGGTATCGGCCTCGATGCCTCGATCGTGCGTCATGTGAATCCTCGGCTTAAGCGGAACCTGGGCCTGCTCGCCTACTGGATCGCCGGACTGCAACACCTCTTCACCTGGACAGCTCCGGTGTTCACTCTCGAACTCGAAGATCGGCGCGTTCGCGCCACGTTCGCAGCGCTCGCCAATGTGCCGAGCTACGGTGGGGGAATTCGCATGGCTCCCGACGCGCGTCCCGATTCGGAGGAGTTGCGCGCGTGCGTCATCACGAGCCGAAGCAAGCTGGCGTATCTGCTCTTTTATCTGCCTCTGGCGTTTCTGGGGTGGCACGTCCATCAGCCCGGTGTTCTCTACGGGGGCACACGGCGCGGGCGCGCGTATGCTGATTCGGGAGCGGAGATCCCCTTCCAGGTGGATGGCGAGTGGGCGGGGACGCTTCCGGTGGAATTCGAGATCATCCCTCATGCCCTCCGCATCGTCGTTCCCCGGACGTCGCGGCGATGATACAATAATCATCGTGCAGCGATCAGTTATGAACGCGCGCGTTCTGAGCGGTACGCTTGTGCTCATCCTTCTTGGCTTGTGGGCTTCCCCTGGGGCGAGAGAGCACAAGGGCACTCCGCGCGATCTGCTGGTCGCTCAGAGGGGCTTTGAGACTCCGCAAGAATCGGAATCCTTCGAGGCCTTGCGTCGTGCGGGGTTTGAGGCCCTCTACAATCTCGAGTACGAGACAGCACGAGCATATTTTGAGCGCCTCGTCGCGGACTTCCCCGAGCATCCAGCAGGGTATCTTTACCTGGCCACTCACGCATGGATTGATTGGCTCAATCGTGCGCGTCGGCTTCAGGCGGGCATCTACATCAATCCGGCTTTCTACGCTCAATCGGAGGGGCGTGGGGATGAGGAGCAGGAGAAGCGCTTCCGCAGCTATATCGAGCGTGCGATCGAAAAGGCCGAAGCGCGGCTTCGCGCCGACGAAGCCGATGTCGAGGCCCGATATTTCCTCGGCGCGGCTTATGCTGTGCTGGCCGGCTATGAGGCGACGGTCCTCCGAAAATTCTTCTCGGCCTTGCGCAATGGGTTTCGCGCCGTGAAGGAGCACCGGGAGGTCCTGCGCCGCGATGCGCAGTTTGCCGACGCTTATCTCACCGTTGGCCTCTACGAGTACGTTGTAGGGAGCTTGCCCCTGGCTGTGAAAATTCTGGTCGCCTTGGGAGGGATTCGCGGCAGCCGCGAACGGGGGATCGAGCAGTTGGAGGAAGCTGCGCGATCGGGCAAATATGTGGCCGATGATGCGCGTACGTTGCTTGTCGCCGTCTACTATCGCGAGGGGCGGTTCTCGGATGCTCTCCGCATGCTGGAGGAGCTGATCGCTCGATACCCACGCAATTATCTCTTCGGGCTGGAGCGGGCCAATCTTCTCATGCGTCTGGGCGAGCGCGCGGATGCTGTCCGAGCGTTCGAGGAGCTGCTTGCGCATCCCGCGTCCCGGGAGGTTCAGGATCTGATCCGCTATCAATATGCCGAAGCTCTTTTCCAGAGCGGGTACAAGCAAGCGGCGCTTCACCATTTTCGCCGTGTGGTCGCCCTGGAGGATGCTCACGCGGATTTGAAGACGCTGGCTCATCTGCGCATTGGCCAGATTCTGGATCTCCGAGGCGAGCGTCGCGCCGCTCGGGCCCAGTATCAGCTCGTCCTGCAGCGGGAGAACGTGCTGGATGCCCATGCGCAAGCGCGACGCTACCTCCGCCGACCCTATTCGGAAACCTTACGCTGAGTTGACAGACGGTGCGCCTTTCAACTCCCTTCGGTGAGAAAACCCCTTGTCTTCAGTGGAGAGTTGCGGTATGCTCTGGGCCAGAAGGAATCCGGACCGGAGGGGGGAATAGGGACCGTGGTACGGGAGGTCTTCCACGTCGTGCGGCGCGGCTGGCTCTTGCTGGGTAAGGTGGGTGCTCCCTTTGCTCTCTTCGGGATCTTCTTGTGAGGGGGTGGACTTATGAAGACTATGGCGATGATGAAGGGGGTGCGGAGGTGGTGGGGTGGAGTAGGGATGGCGTTGGTGCTGATGATGGGACTGTCAGGGGGAAGCCCCCGGGTTCTGGCCCAGGGCGGATCGAACGTGGAGCTGGTGGGGCAGATCGGGGGAGAAGTTTTTGCCGCGGCGGTGCAGGGGCGCTATGCCTACATAGGGGTGGGGCCACGGTTAGTGGTGCTGGATGTAGCGAATCCGGTCCGTCCGGTCGAGGTGGGGCGGACAGGAGCGCTGCCGGGCGTAGTAAGGGGCGTGGCAGTTTCGGGGAGGTATGCCTACGTGGCGGATTGGTGGAGCGGCCTTCGGGTGATCGATGTTTTGAGTCCGGCTTTGCCGCGGGAGGTAGGCTTTTATGACACGCCGGGGGATGCCTATGGCGTGGCGGTTTCGGGGAGGTATGCCTATGTGGCGGATGGGTGGAGCGGCCTTCGGGTGATCGATGTGTCGAATCCGGCTTTGCCGCGGGAAGTGGGCTTTTATGACACGCCGGGGGAGGCCCGGGGCGTGGCGGTTTTGGGCTCGTATGCCTACGTGGCGGATGGGAGTGGAGGCCTGGTGATTTTGCGGTTCCTGGAG